>Ga0116166_1000265_pt1 | contig 50792 bp, 35 predicted proteins | sample AD_JPNMR2_MetaG_FD_89884 | JGI IMG/M metagenome (GOLD analysis project Ga0116166, IMG submission 89884) | Active sludge microbial communities of municipal wastewater-treating anaerobic digesters from Japan - AD_JPNMR2_MetaG | ecosystem: Engineered > Bioreactor > Anaerobic > Digestate | place...
AGCGCAACTGTCGGATTTGATGTTCCGATTCCTACATTACCTGAAGATCTGAAAATGTTTGTTCCGTTTGTCTGCCACTGTTCAGAACTTTTTGCCACCTGGGCATACGGCACCGACCATAACGGACTAACTCCCATATCCTTCCATCCGCCGTAATCTATTTCGGTTTTGATGTATTTCGGAGTAACACTCCAGTCAATATCTGCAAAAGTTGCGGCAGTACCTGCCTCTCTGGTACCCTGTCCCACAACAAGGGTAAGCATGCCAAAATCGTTGGTTGTTACCGATGGGTGCAACTCCTGCCAGAAGATTGTACCGCCTGTTTGTGAACTCTGTATGGTGATGCGCACTTGCATGGCAGTGTTTGTAATGGGATTGCCCGAAGCATCGCGGGCAATGGCCTGATAATTGAAACCTTGCGGAATCTGGCTCAGAGCACAGAGCACGGAGCTCAGAGCAAGAATTATCGAAAGAAAAAATTTTGTTTTCATTTTTGTTAGGTTTTATCAGATTATTGAATTTATGTTAATTATCTGCATAACTTTCTGGCTCATTTATTTGCTACCTCTTCTGCTCCCTGTGTTCACCCAAATGGAGACATTTACTGCCATACTCTTACCTCCCTGGAAAACTCCTATTTCTACAGGAAGAGCGAGGCAAACTCAAAAAAGCACTTCTATTCTTTAGGCCTGCACAGGTTTAATGTTTATATTTTTTCAGGCTGAATGGCTCAAAAAATCGTGGAGAACGAAATTTCGGGTCAAGAAGCCTGTGGTTTTACAATCATTTGACAACAAGTTACATATGCAAATTATGAAAAATAAAAATTCGAGTCAAATTTTTTTGACGAATGGAGAATAAACGTAAATGAACGGAGGATTTTTTTAGATGAATGAAAAAAGGCAGTCTAACCAGGAGGAATTGACCAGCGATGTTGGGTTGGGGGTTCAAGGGTTTAAGGTTTAAGGTTTAAGGTTTAAGGTTCAAGGTTCAAGGTTCAAGGTTCAAAGGGTTCAGGGTTTAAGGGTTTCAGGGTTTAAGGGTTTCAAGGTTTAAGGGTTTAAGGGTTTATGTTACCAATTGCGCCGGGAACGAAGGGTTCGTTCTCTATTAAACCTCCAGGTACGGCGCCTGTGTTTGTCATTGTTCCGTGGCTAAAAACATGCCGCTCCTGTCATAGGTTAAAAAATTAAATTAAACCTATAAACAATTTGATCAACAATTTATTAACGTTAAATGTGTGAGTTATTTTTACTAAAAAGTGTTGTATTTCTGAAAAAAATAATACATTTGCAGTCTCATTCAGAAAAGGTAAACTCATAAAAATCATACAATGAAAAGAACATATCAGCCATCGAGAAGAAAGAGGTTAAACACTCATGGTTTCAGAAAAAGGATGTCGACAGCCAATGGGCGGAGGGTGCTTTCAGCCAGAAGGGCCAAAGGCAGAAAGAAGCTGACTGTTTCCGACGAAAAAAGGGTTAAGTAAGAAATTAAAAAAATAACCTTATAATAAAGGGTACTGCCAGAAAAAGCAGCACCCTTTATTATTTTACCAGGATTATCCTGAATAGCCCACGATGATGGAAAAAGAAAACAGCCATAAATAATTTGTAATTTTGACCACCAATTATAATGAAAGAATTTCTGACACATATAAAAGACGAATTTCTCAGACGCACAGCAGAAAAAGTTTGTGAAGGAGAACGTCTTTCACCCGCTGAAGGCCTATTACTTTATGAAAAGGCATCTCTTTCATTGCTTGCAATGCTGTCTGACACAGTCAGAAGACGTCTTAATGGTGATATTGTCTTCTTTAACTGCAATTTTCATATTGAACCTACAAATATTTGCATCAACAATTGCCTCTTCTGTTCGTACCGCAGGAAAGCAGGCGAACCGGGTAGCTGGGAATACAGTATTGATGAGATGCTCGAAACAGTGAAAAAATTTGACAGTAAACATGTTACTGAAGTCCATATAACAGGTGGTGTCCATCCGTCAAGGGATATAATTTTTTACTGCGAACTGATAAAAAGAATTCACAATCACAGGCCCGGACTTAGCATAAAGGCTTTTTCGGCAATTGAGCTTGATTATATGTTCAGCAAGAGCGGTCTGTCAATAGAAGAAGGACTTAAGATGCTGAAGGAGTGTGGACTTTCCTCCATTCCTGGCGGCGGAGCCGAGATTTTTGATGAAAATATCCGCAACAAAATCTGTCCGGGTAAAACCTCTTCCGAAAGGTGGCTGGCTATTCATGAAACTGCCCACCGCCTTGGAATACCATCAAATGCCACCATGCTTTATGGACATATCGAAAATTATAACCACCGTATCGACCACATGGAACGCCTCCGCAACCTGCAGGACAGAACAGGTGGCTTTAACGCCTTTATCCCTCTTAAATATAAAAAGCATAACAATCCCCTCTCGTACACCGGAGAAGTAAATATTCTTGAGGATCTTAGAAACTATGCCGTGGCAAGGATTTTTCTCGATAACTTTCCTCACCTGAAAGCCTACTGGCCCATGCTTGGAAAAGAAAATGCCCGGCTCAGTCTCTCTTTCGGAGCCGACGACCTTGACGGCACCATAGAAGATACTACAAAGATATATTCAATGGCAGGGGCTGCCGAAACCAATCCTTCCATGAGTATTGAAGAAATAACCGGACTCATCCGACAGTCAGGTTACATTCCTGCTGAAAGGGATACTTTCTACAATATCATAAGAGAACTCTGACGAGCAGCATAATATGACACTGTTATGTTCCAATATAATTTTATCTTTGCCTCTGCGTTTTTCTAATGTAAACCATCTTTATGAGTCTGAAAGAGTTCCTTCTGAGTAAAATATTTTTCAAGAATCTCGGACTTGCAATTGCCATCGTACTGGGTTCAATCTTTCTTGTGCTGCTGTGGCTCAATATCTATACACGACACGGGCAGGCAAGACCTGTTCCGGATTTTTACGGCCTTACACTGGAAGAGACAGCGAAGCTGGCAAAAAAACACAAACTGCGGTTTCAGATAATGGATTCTGTTTATACAAATGCTGTCCCGAGAGGCTGTATAGCAGAGCAGAACCCGAAACCCGGATACAGGGTGAAAAAATGGAGAAGAATTATTCTGACAATCAATGCTTTCAATCCCGAGATGGTAGAAATGCCCGACCTTACCGGGCTGCCCAAAAGACAGGCACTGGCGCTACTTCAGACTACAGGACTCGAGGCCGGTAAACTCATCTACGTGCCAGACCTCTCAGTTGACGTCGTACTGAAACAACTCTACGACGGCAAGGAAATTGAGAAAGGACAACCTGTCCAGAAAGGCTCAGCAATCGATCTTGTACTCGGAAAAGGACTCAGCAATGAGAGAACTCCTGTTCCCAACCTCATCGGAATGAATTACGACCGGGCAAAAAATAGTGTGCTAAGTGCATCACTTAACATAGGAGCATATATTTTTGATAACACCGTTAAAAACAGGGATGATTCAACAAAGGCTTTCGTTTACAGGCAGAGTCCGGAATTCAACGAAGAAGCCACCCTGCAGCTTGGCTCAGTAGTTTATATATGGCTTACAACCGATTCGGCATTACTGCCTGTTGATTCCACTCTTGTCAGTATACCCGATAGTCTAATTGTAACATCTCCCGGAAACAGTAATGACCAGTAACCCCAGATGCAAAAGAATATTCTTGCATACATCGCTCTTCTGTTATTCTATGGTAACTGCATCAACGCTCAGGAAGTTGTTACCGGACTTTCACGAAACATCTATCTGCAAGCTAATAAATCCCTATCTGAATCAACTAAAAGCACCCAATCAGCCGACACACTCGAACTTCCTTTTTTTGACGATTTTTCTGACAGTTACATTTACCCTGACAGCAAAAGATGGAAAGACAAATTTGCCTTTATTAATAACACTTATTCAGTGAAGCAGATCAGCGCTGGCGTTGCAACACTCGATGCACTCGACAGCGACGGAAGACTCTACGAAACAGCATCGTCATTCGTATTTGAAGCTGATCATCTTACTTCAAAACCCATTAATCTGAACTACAATTCTGATGATAACATCTATCTGAGTTTCTTTTATGAAGCAGGCGGATTATCAGACAAACCTGAACCGGGCGACAGTCTGGTACTGCAGTTCTGGGCACCCGCTGAACAGGAATGGTTTCGCATCTGGAAGGCGCCACTAAATGAAACAAATGGTTTTAAGCCAGTTATTATCAATATTGCCGACAGCAGGTTTCTTAAAAAAGGCTTCAGATTCAGATTCATCAACCATGCTTCACTTTCATCGGCTGTCTCCGATCCGTCAATGGCAGGAAACAGTGATATCTGGAACATTGATTACATTCTTCTTGACAAAAACAGGCATCCTGCCGATACCATCCCGCCCGATGTGGCTTTCACACTGCCTGTCAGGTCTGTTCTGAAAACTTATGAAGAGATGCCCTGGAATCAGTTCAGACAGGTATTCCTTTCAGAAATGGGTCCATATATCACTATTAACTACAGAAATAACGACAGAATCGTCAGAAATGTGACACGCAGCTTCCAGATAACCGATGTATACAATAATAGTGTTGTGCACTCCTTTACTGCAGGTGCCACAAATATTGACTCAGGTGCCGTGGTAACATATAATGCGGGACTAATATATACTTTCAACTCATCCAGTACTGATTCTGCACTTTTCAGAATAAAATGCTACCTGACAACGGATGCATTCGACAGAAAGCAAAATGATACAATTGTATATTATCAGCGTTTCGGGAGATGCTTTGCATATGACGACGGCACATCTGAAGGTGGTTATGGTATAAGTGGACTGGGCTCGCGCAACGCCATGCTGGCATACAGGTTCAAATCATTTGTTCCCGATACGCTGAGAGCTGTACAGATATGCTTTAATGACAGCTATCAGAATGCCAACCAGCGAGCTTTCGACCTGATGGTATGGGATAACAACAAAGGCATTCCAGGAAATGTGATTTACACACAGGAAGATATGGTTGTTAAACAGGGTGAAAGTATTAACGGATTCTACACATACGTTCTAGATAAACCTGTTGAAATAATTGGTGATTTCTTTGTTGGATGGAGGCAAAGATCTGAAACATTCCTGAATGCGGGATTTGACCTCAATACCCCGCATAACGGGCGACAGCTCTATTACCTCAATGGAGAATGGAACGTATCGCAAATGTCTGGCAGCGTGATGATAAGGCCAGTCTTCGGACCTGAGATTAAATCATCAGATATTAACAACCCCCTGTATAACGAAATGCGGATCAAAATATGGCCCAATCCTGCTTCGGAATATATCTACATTGGTATAGGCAATCAACCGCTTGTTTCAGATATCGGCATCACCATAATAGATTTGGCCGGCAGAATAATCCTGAAGTCAAATTATTACAACTCCGACAGGCTTGATATTTCTGCACTGCCGGCGGGAATATATTTTGTCAGTGCTTCGGCAAAATCGAAGATTTTGGGTACAACCAGGCTTATTATTTCAAGGTGAGTGTCTATGAGTGAGGAGGAACTGACTGAGTATCAGGAGCTTTATGAGCATCACCGTTTCAGGGTAGATGCGGGGCAGGCACCTGTTCGAATTGATAAATACCTTGCAACAAGGATTGTAAATGCATCCCGTACAAGGATTCAGTATGCCGCCGAAGCAGGAAATATTCTTGTAAACAATTCACCGGTAAAACCCAGTTACAAGATCAAGCCGGGAGACATTATTCAGGTACTCCTTCCGACGCCACCGCGCGAGATTGAACTTATCCCTGAAGATATTCCTCTCAACATTCTTTATGAGGATGATGATGTAATTGTCATAAATAAGGAGGCAGGAATGGTTGTCCATCCGGCGTACGGCAATTACACAGGAACCCTTGTCAATGCCCTTATGTGGCATTTCAGGGATATGCCGCTTTTCAGCACCGGTGAATTACGTCCAGGACTTGTACACAGGCTTGATAAAAACACTTCGGGCATTCTTGTTGTTGCAAAGAATGAAATTGCACAGAACCGTCTTGCCAGGCAGTTTTTCGACCGTAGAACTGGCAGAATATACAATGCTCTGGTATGGGGCACGCCCGACCCGCCGGAGGGCACAATTACAGGTCATGTCGGAAGAAACCTGAAAGACAGAAAGATAATGCAAGTCTTTCCCGACGGAAGTCATGGCAAACCAGCAGTTACACACTACAGGGTGATTGAGAGTTTCGGTTACGTGTCGCATGTTGAGTGCCGGCTTGAAACCGGCCGTACCCACCAGATAAGAGTTCATTTTGCACACATAAAGCATCCTTTGTTCAACGATGCAGAGTACGGAGGCGACAAAATACTCAGGGGAACAACATTCAGCCGGTATCAGCAGTTTGTAAAAAACTGTTTCGAACTCCTGCCCCGCCAGGCTCTTCATGCCCGAACACTATCCTTCGACCACCCTTCAACAGGCAAAAGAATGACCTTCGAATCAGACCTTCCTGATGATATGAAAAAGGTAATCGAAAAATGGAGGGAGTATACTTCAGGAAAAGCAGAAAAATAATTTCACATTCATAGTCCGTTCAGAATTTAACAGCGTAGCCCAGGGATAAAATATTGGTATTCCTTAGCTTAGGATCCTTGTCGTGCTGGAAAATGTACCCTGCCTGGATATCCGATTTCTTTGTAACGTGATATTCTGCTCCTGCAGAGAGCCTGTATTTGCTTATGCGAAAACCCTCCCCGGCAAAAGCCGGTGAAAAAGATTCATAATAAATATACGGAGCCAGTGGCACTTTGGGTATATCATAATCGATCTTCATCCTTAATCTATACAAATAGGCCGCATCCAGATCCTCCAGATCCTCAATGTATGTTTTTGTACTCCTCTGAAACCTCAGCCTGGCAGAAATATTGAAATCGTTTACAGGATATTTCAGTTTTAGGTCAGCAAAAATCCTGTGACGCCAGTAAAAATTATCATCATCTTCCCTTCTGCTTGTCAGCCTGTAGCTCCCGGCAACTGAAAAACGTTTCGTCAATTTATATTCCAGTCCGCCTTCTATAAAAACCTGGCGTACCTGAGAGGAATTGTTGAAAGTTCTCAACTCACCATTGACTGTTGCATCAAGATTTTTTACAATTTTATGTGTAGTATTAAGCTCAAGCCAGATACCAAAGTCATTTTCCTGACCAGCTAAAACTCCGGAAGCTGAAATAAGAGTAAGAAAAACCGCTATTTTCCTAATCATCTTCATCATCTTCATTTCTTGAGTTATCTTTTTCCGTGACTTTCTCAGGTTCAATGGTTTCATAAAATATTTTCAGATCGCAAGTTCCCCTGAAGAAATTAATTTTTCCTATCTCTACTTTTTTGATATTTTTTATGCCCGTTCTTTCACGGAGATCATTCAGAAGCTCTTCATGCTTCTCAGGTTTTAACAGGTCTATTTTTTCGTATGTTATCAGCTTTGACGACTCATGCCGGAGCAACCAAACCTTTTCAAGGCCAAACGTTATCAGGATTATAACAATATTGCTAAAAAGAATTTCCACAAGTGTTGTATCAGATGTTGTCAGGGCATTTATAACAGAAACCCCTATAACAAGAAACAGATAAGTCATTTCCTTTATAGGAATTGTGTCTGTCCGGTAACGCAGAATGCCAAATATTGCAAATAGTCCAAGGGCAAATCCGACCTGAAGTTTAACATTTTCCAGCAGGAAGCATAGAAGAAAGACTATGTTTGCAATCAGGATGTATGTAAACAGATAGTCTTTACGTCTGGTAGCGGTATAATACAACCATCTTATCAAAATCATTATCACTGCAAGGTTCAGTGAAAACCTCAGCAGAAACTCCAGAAAACCATGAATTTCTATAAATTCAATACCTGAATTATTGACCGAATCGAGTACAGAAATATCCTGAATTTCCATATTAAATTGCTCAATATAATCAACTAATATTTCAGTAATTTCCCGGGTTAATTTTTATGATTCCAGGCTCCGGTTATTTTACTGAAACACGAAGTTAAAGTAATTATTTTAAGATTTAAATAGAAAGGTAAATTAAAAAATCAGGAATTATGTGTAGAGGATCGGTTAAATTACCAGCTACCTCCGGCACCTCCACCACCGAAGCTTCCGCCACCAAAGCCGCCAAAGCCTCCGCCACCGCCAAATCCACCTCCAATACCACCTCCTCCTGAGAATCCACCCCAGCTGCCTCTGTGGGAACGGCTTCCTGAACTCATCATGCTCAGAAGAAGCCATAAAGGTAAATTGCTGCGCCTGCCTGAGAAATGTGAGTGATTTGAACGGCCCGAAATAATAATCATTAACAAACCGATGACAATAATTAATATTAGCGCAGGGATAGTTTCAGGATTTCCTTTTGACTTTTTCCGGTACTCATCAGCTGAAAATTCTCCGGAGGCAAGCAACATAAGGACATCCGTGGCACGATCAAGCCCCCTGAAGTAATCACCCTCCCTGAAGGCTGGGAGTATTTCGTTGTCAACTATATCGGCACATATAAGATCGGGTATTGCACCTTCAAGCCCGTAACCAGTAGCAATAAAAACCTCTCCCCTTGAGGTCAAAGTTTTCGGTTTTACAACTATCACAATTCCGTTGTCGAATCCCTTTTGCCCCACCCCCCATTTCTCGCCAAGGCGCTGTGCATAATCCGAAATTGCATATCCTGCAAGATCTTTGACAATGACAATGGCAATCTGCGTTGAAGTGGTATCGTTAAATGCAACAAGCTTTCTCTCAAGGGCATTAGCCTCATCGCCTGTGAGCAAACCTGCAAAATCGTTTACCAAACGGGGCGGATAGGGTCTGTCAGGAACGTCCTGGGCATATATTGCACTGAAAAAGAGAAAAATAAAAAGTGCCGCCAGTTTGTATCTTATATAATTCATTAATTTTTCTTTTCCGAAAATGTCTCAAATGATATTTCGTCGCTCAGCTCATTAACATCATCTTTCCTGTAAGGGAAAAAAGTCTTCAGCTGGCGGCCAGCCAGTTTAATACCCTCGGCAAGACCTTCGGTAAAAAGTCCATCTTTAAAATATTTTGTCAGAAGTTCCTTTACCTGGTTCCAGAATCCTTCGGGAACTTTTGAGTTGATTCCTGCATCACCAATAACGGCGAATTTTCTGTCGGCTACAGCAAGATAAAAAAGCACACCATTTCTCTCGCGTGTCTTATCCATACCGAGTTTACGGAATATCCAGGCTGCTCTGTCGAGCACATCTTCAGGACAGTGAGTTTCAATGTGAACCCTTATTTCACCGGATGTATCCTTTTCAGCCTCCCGGATAGCTGATAAAATTGTTTCTTTCTGCTCCTTTGTAAAGAATGATGATGCTTTCATGGTTTACACCCCTGTTAAAATTTTACCTCGGGAGCTTTTTCAGCACCTTCAGCCGATTTGAAGTAACCTTTTGGCTGGAACCCGCCTATACTGGCAATGAAATTATTCGGAAAACGCTTGATATAGGCATTGTAAGACTGAGCTACCTCGTTAAACTTTCTTCTCTCAACAGCTATCCTGTTTTCTGTACCTTCAAGTTCTACCTGCAAATCCCTGAAATTTTGTGTGGCTTTTATCTCAGGATATTGTTCCACAACTACCATCAGCCTGCTAAGTGCTGAGCTTATCTCTCCCTGTGCCTCCTGGAAACGTACAAGTGCTTCTTCGCTCAGATTGGAAGGATCAACAGTTACAGATGTTGCCTTCGACCTTGCTTCAATAACCTGAGTGAGAGTCTGCTGCTCAAAATTTGCAGCACCTTTTACAGTATTCACAAAATTTGGAATCAGATCCATCCTGCGCTGGTACTGGGTCTCAACATTACCCCACTGACTAACTACAGCCTCATTCATCGAAACCATATTGTTGTAAACCCTGATGCCCCATAGCACCATCATAATTACAAAAAGTACCGCAAGAGAACCAAAAATGAGTCCTATTAAACAACCTTTTTTCATGATAATAAGAGTTTAATTCCAGTTGCAAATTTAGAAGAATTCTGCCGGTTTACAACTCATACATAAGTATACCGGTATGTTTTCAGCAGAATACGGATGACAACCGGTAACCGGCGATTTTCTTTTTTCCTGGCACAATATATCAGATATCTATTAAACAAATTATGCTGTTTCAACAATATTTGTATTATTTTTAGCCTCAAAAATCTACCAAAATGAAACGTTTTTACTTACCTGTTATTTTATTGGCAATAATTACTTTAGTTGCCTGCAAAAAGAGCGAAGAGGTTGTTATATCAATCCCATTTGAGAAATATACTCTTCCCAACGGACTGACTGTTGTCCTGCATCAGGACAAATCAGATCCAATTGTTTCGGTTGCTATTTATTACCACGTGGGTTCCAGCCGTGAATCCAGAGGTAAAACCGGTTTCGCCCACCTTTTCGAGCACATGATGTTCCAGCGCTCGGAAAACGTTGGTGAAGATGAGTTTTTCAGAAACATCCAAAGCGCTGGTGGCACACTTAATGGAAGCACCAATCAGGACAGAACCAACTATTATGAAGTAATCCCTAAAAATGCCCTTGAGCTGGCTCTATGGATGGAATCGGACAGGATGGGATATCTTGAAAATACGATTACTAAAAAATCATTCGCCATACAGCAGAATGTGGTTCAGAACGAAAAAAGGGAAAGTGTCGACAATGCCCCTTACGGATTCAATAATGAACTCATTCTGAAATACCTCTATCCAGAGGGACATCCATACAGCTGGACCGTAATAGGCCGGATGGAGGATCTGGCAAATGCTACTGTTGAAGACGTCAAAGCTTTCCATCGAAAATTTTATGTGCCAAATAATGCATTTCTTGTTATTTCTGGCGATTTTGAGCCAGAGCAGGTGAAGGGGCTTGTGGAAAAATATTTCGGAGAAATACCTTCAGGCGAACCTGTCGAGAAAAGAGATCCTATGAACGTTACCCTCAACTCGACCGTAAAACTTTACCACGAAGACAATTTTGCGAGGGCACCTCGTCTTACTATGGTTTTCCCCACGGTTGAAAGATATTCAAAAGACTCTTATGCTCTGAATTTCCTGGGCGAAATCCTGGCAGGCTCAAGAAAATCACCCATGTATAAGGTACTTGTAAAAGAGAAAAAGCTTACTTCAAACGTTATGGCAAGGAACGGTTCACAGGAACTGGCAGGCAGTTTTACAATATCGGTTACTGCCAATCCTGGGGTTAACCTCACCGAGGTGGAAAAAGCAATTTTTGAGTCATTTGAAAGATTTGAAAAAGAAGGATTTTCTGAGGATGACCTGAAAAAGATTAAAGCACAGTACGAAACCCGCTTTGTGACTCAGTTTGCGAGTGTACAGGGAAAAGCTTTCACTCTTGCAGAATATGTCATGAATACGGGCGATCCGGGATATTATAAAAAGGACCTTGCAAACATCCAGGCAGTTACTATGGACGACATAAAAAGGGTCTATGAAAAATATATAAAAGGCAAAAACTTCGTTGAAACCAGTTTTGTTCCGAAAGGACAGGTTAATCTGATTGCCGAGGGTGCTGTCAAAGCAGATATTGTGGAAGAAGATGTTACCAAACAGACACAGGTTAGCATTGAAGGCATGCCTGAAGAACCTGTTGCAAAAACTCCCACCAAAATTGACCGTAGTGTAAAACCACCCCTGGGTCCCGATCCCGAAGTGACAATTCCTGAACCATGGAAATCATCACTTGCAAATGGTATAAGGATATGGGGTATAAAACATTCCGAACTGCCTATTGTCAGCTATTCGCTGGTAATAGAAGGTGGACGTCTTCTCGATACTCCCGATAAAGCGGGCCTGGCAAACCTTGTTGCAACACTCATGAATGAAGGAACCAAAAACAAGACTCCCGAGGAACTTGAAGACGCTATAGGGCTATTAGGTGCATCGATAAATGTGAGAGCAGGTAATGAGGACATTACAATAAGTGTTAACACTCTTACCAAAAACTTCGAAAAGACCCTTGCACTGGTTGAGGAAATGCTTCTCGAGCCAAGATGGGATGAAGAACAGTTTGCACTGGCCAAAAGCAGAATAATAAACACTCTTAAACGGAATCTTGCAAGTCCGGATTACCTTGCTACACGCACACTTAATAGATTCATTTACGGTGATAATATTCTTGCCTATGACCTTTCAGGAACAGAAGAGTCTGTTGCATCAATAACGATTGACGATCTGAAGGATTTCTACAATAAATATTTCTCACCTTCGGTTACCCGCTTCTTAGTTGCGGGAGATGTTGATCAGCAAAGGGTCGAAGCTGCTCTTGCCGGGCTCAGCAACAGATGGAAGCCGAAGGAGGTGGTTATTCCTGAATTCAAAATTCCGCCTCAACCTGAGAAGTCGCAGATTATTTTTGTTGATGTGCCAGGTGCAAAACAGTCGGTAATTGCTATTGGCACACCATCCATTCCAAGGGGTCATCCCGACTTTCATCCGGCAACTGTTGCCAACTACAAATTGGGTGGCTCTTTTAATGGAATTTTCAACCTGATACTGCGCGAGGAGAAGGGCTACACCTATGGTGCAAGATCTTCCTTGACAGGAGGCAAGAACTATGGAGCTTTTACGGCTTCATCCCGCGTTCGCACAGATGCCACCTTCGAATCAGTGAACATCTTCAAAACTGAAATGGAAAAATACCGTGAGAATATTCCTCAGGACTATGTAGATTTTACAAAGTCGGCCCTTATGAAAAACAATGCTCTCCGCTTCGAAACACTAAGTGCTCTTGTTGATATGCTAAATACAATGAGTGCATACAACCTGCCTGAAGATTACATAAAGCAGGAGGAAGCATTTATTAAGGAGCTGACCGCTGACAAAATACTGGAATATGCCCGTAAGTATATTGACCCGGCCAAGATGTATTATGTGGTTGTGGGAGATGCTGCCACACAGCTTAAACCTCTTGAAAAAATAGGATTCGGCAAACCTCTGCTTATGAAATTTTAAAGATTTTTGTAGTATCTTTGTAACGCACATTCTGCAGTTGGCCTGCAGTAGTATGTCATGATGCGTTGCCCGGATGGTGGAATCTCCCGATAAATCGGGAGAGGGTCCGACACGCAGTACTAGTTGATTGAAATAAGAAAATATTGTTTTGTTTGCCCGGATGGTGGAATCTCCCGATAAATCGGGACAGGGTCCGACACGCAGGACCGGTTGTTTGAAATAAGGAAGTATTGTTTTGTTTGCCCGGATGGTGGAATCTCCCGATAAATCGGGACAGGGTCCGACACGCAGGACCGGTTGTTTGAAATAAGGAAGTATTGTTTTGTTTGCCCGGATGGTGGAATCGGTAGACACGCAGGACTTAAAATCCTGTGGCCAGTTAAACGGCTGTGCGGGTTCAAGTCCCGCTCCGGGTACAAATTGATTAAATGCCAGTGAAATCGGTTGTTAATCTGTAATAATCAGATATTCTAAAGAGGTTTTACATTAACTGTACGACTTACCATTATCCTGATTCGTAAAAGTATTATACCTGAAATTTCTACCTGAAAAGATATCATTAGAATAGAAAGGATTAATTATTTCGCCATAAATTCTCTAATTCTCGTTTTAATGAAAGTCATCGAACTTTTTAAAATTTGAGTTATTATAATTGCATATTAAATTGAGAAACATTGTCAAAAAATTCTTTAAAAACATAAATGCAAACTGTAATATTAAACAATGGTATTTTAATGCCCATGTTGGGTTTTGGGGTCTTTCAGATAACAAACCCTGAGGTATGCGAAAGGGCGGTGCTAGATGCTATTGAAACTGGATACAGGTTAATTGACACTGCCGCATCATATATGAATGAATCAGCCGTTGGAAATGCGATTAAAAGGAGCGGAATAAATAGGGAAGAATTATTTGTTACCACCAAGTTGTGGGTTCAGGATACCGGTTACGAAAAAACTAAACAGGCTTTTGAAAGGTCTCTGAACAACCTTCAACTTGATTATATTGATTTATATTTAATACATCAGCCTTTTGGTGATGTGCATTGTTCATGGAAGGCAATGGAAGAGTTGTATAAAAGCGGAAAAATCAGGGCTATTGGCCTCAGTAATTTTTCCCCCGACCGTGTTATGGATATTATAATTTTTAATGAAATTGTCCCTGCAGTAAACCAGATTGAAACGAATCCATTTAATCAGCAGATTAAAACACAAAAATTTCTGAAAGAAAACAATATTCAGATTGAAGCATGGGCTCCGTTTGCTGAAGGGAGAAATAATCTTTTTAAAAATAATCTACTTATGTCAATTGCCGAAAGATACGGCAAAAGTGTAGCCCAGGTAGTTCTCAGGTGGCTTATTCAGAGAGGAATTGTTGCAATTCCAAAATCGGAAAAAAAAGAAAGAATAAAGGAAAATTTCGACATCTTCGATTTTGAACTTGACAGTAACGACATGAAGGCTATAGAAACCCTTGATTCGGGGAAAAGTTGTTTTTTTGACCACACGGACCCAGAAGTTGTTAAATGGATAGGAAGTAGAAAACTTTATGAAACCAAATAATTTAAAAATTTTAACCTTAAAAATTATCATCGATATGAAAAAATCGATTATTGTATTATTTTGGATGGCAATGATGTTGCCTTTTTCATCATCATTCAGCCAGCAGCCAGGTTTAAACCAGACAACCAGAAGCTTTACCCCGGAGGAACAGGAAATTATCAATCTCTCTAAGCAAAAGTGGCAGTGGATGTCAGACAAAAATGCAGATGTACTGGCCAGCCTGTTTCATCAGAAAGCTGTATTTGTTCACATGGGAGGCGCATGGGGGACAGAACAGGAACTTAATATCATCAGAAGCGGAGGAATCTGGTACAAAAAAGCTGATATCCATGATGTATCTGTAAATATTATAGATAATACAGCTATACTTCTTAACAGAATAGATCTTCTGGCAGTGGTTGGTGGAAATGAAGTTACCAATCCGTTCATGGTTACTGAAGTATATATCAAACAGAATGGCAAATGGACACTGGGAGCTCTTTCTTTTACCAGGCTGATGACACCGGGCGGGCAATAATAAACGATATCAACTGCTCTATTGTGATCAAGTAAAGAATAAGCGGGTAAGAAAAAGCCATGTCTTCATTCCTCAGGGATATATGCAATAATGTTAGTATAGTGCGGTCACAATAATGATTATGATGTGATATTTTTTTTACCTTGTAAGAATAAGTGAGTAATAAAATTTTTAAACTTACATAATCTCTTACAAACTTTTTGAAATTCTATTTATGATAAAAAAAATGAAAACAAATAGTTTATTTATTCTTTTATCACTGACACTGGTAATTGGAATATCATGTAGTAGCAGGAAATATAAAGAGTTGCAGCCTGTTCTTGGCACAAGGTCGGTTGGAATAATCGAAAAAAGAGGCCTCAAATTCAGAGATCTCAATAAAAACGGCAAACTTGATAAATATGAAGACTGGCGTCTTACTGCCGAAGAGAGAAGCAGGGATCTTCTTTCAAAAATGTCGGTAGAAGAGAAGGCAGGTTTAATGATGATTAACACTCTTAATATGGTTGGCACAAGGGCAGCGGAGGCTTCGGGAGGAAAACTTTCGGCAAGCGACCTCACCGAAGGTGCTATGCCAGTCCAGGGGGGTGGCCAGTTTTCAGGCAGGGAAGGAAGCAGGGAAAGGGCAGGAAGGACACAGGGTAACAGGGCTGGCAGTTCCGGAATGACAGGAGAACGTATAGCCGGAATGGGTGGAACAGCAGGAACAACAAAAATGGTGAAAGAGTTTCATATGCGCCATTTTATACTGAGGGCTAATGAGAGCGCGCGAGTCACAGCCGAATGGGCAAATAAACTGCAGGAATTGTGCGAAAGCGAACCGCTCGGAATCCCTGCATTAATTTGCTCAAACCCTCGTAACAATATTACCACCAACGCTTCTCTCGGGACAAGTGTTGGCACAACTGTTTTTTCTTCCTGGCCCGGTGAACTCGGACTTTCAGCAATGCGTGATCTTGAGCTTACAAGAGAATTTGCAGATATTGCCCGCCAGGAGTGGGTGGCTGTGGGAATCAGAAAAGGCTATATGTATATGGCCGACCTTGCTACAGAGCCAAGATGGTCGAGAGTTAACGGCACCTTCGGAGAAAATGCGGAATGGGTAGCTAAGATGATAAGGGAAATTGTCCTCGGTTTTCAGGGTGAAAAACTAAATTCTTCGTCGGTGGCACTCACAGTTAAGCATTTCCCCGGTGGCGGTTCAGGCGAGAAAGGTCAGGATTCACATTTCGAATGGGGTAAAAAAGAAGTATATCCCGGCGGCATGTTCAGTTACCACCTGATACCCTTCCAGGCTGCAATCGACGCAGGTACATCAGCAATCATGCCTTATTATTCACTTCCAGCAGGCACACAATATGAAGAAGTAGGCTACGCATTCAATAAAGGAATTCTTACAGACCTCCTCCGTAATCAGATGGGATTTAAAGGAATCATAAATTCAGATACAGGTCCACTAACAGGCATGCCATGGGGTGTTGAAAACCTTACAAAAGAGGAGCGCTATAAAAAAGCAATAGAAGCAGGTGTAAATATTTTTTCAGGAGAATCTGATCCTTCAATGCTTGTCAAACTGATAGATTCTGGAATTGTTGACATCAGCTATATAGACAATTCTGTATTTCTACTGTTAAAAGAAGAATTTGAACTTGGACTGTTCGAAAATCCATATGTTGACGTTGATCAAGCAGAAAAGATTGTAAATAATGAAAGGTTCAGAGAAAGGGCTGCTCTGGCTTTAAGGAAATCCATTGTCCTGCTAAGGAATGAAAATAACTTTCTGCCACTAAAACCAAAAACTAAAGTATATTTTGAATCTATTCAGAGAAATCCGAGGGGTTCCTCATCAGTTGCCCCTAATATATACCTGGTGAATGACAATAAATATGATCTGGAATTTGTAAAGACACCGGGTGAAGCAGATATCCTTATATTATGGCTGCAACCCACAGGAAATGCTTTATTCGGGTCAACCGGCGCACCAATTTCTCTATCCTTGTCGAAATGTGGTATTGACGTCGACTATGTTAATAAGTTAACAGCAAAAAAGCCAACGGTGCTCGTTGTCAATTACACTAATCCATGGGTAATCAACGAAGTTTATAACCCAAAAACAAAAAACATCATGGGTGTCCTTGCAACCTTTGGAACAACTGCAGATGCATTGCTGGATGTTATAACTGGCAAGTTTAACCCCAGTGGCAAAATGCCCTTTGCCACTCCGGTATCTGATGAAGCAGTTGAAAATCAGAAGGAGGATGTGCCAGGATTTATGGAAGGTGAAAATTATGCACTCTTTAAGTATGATGAAGGTTTAAGCTACCCTGTCAGATAGTTATTCACGAACTGATAAAACAGACCTATTAAGAGTCCTCTTTATTTTATGCTTAATCAGTAAAACATACCTGCTCTCCGAAGCCTAATTTACTGTATCATGCGTGTTTTTCGTTTAGCTGACTCCGGAGAGCAGGTAAAACCTTTCATTCTCAATAACCTGATAAAGGATATCAGAATTTAAATACGAATTAAGAGTCCCGTCTTAAGTTGGGACAGTATCCATCAACCAGCATCTTGAAAATCTTCCTGAATCACTTAGCAACTCTCACACATATTAATTTTCTCTGATCCCTCAGCAGTAGCTTGCCATTTGCAAGTGCCATCGGAGACCAGTTCTGTGTTGAGCCTGCTACTCTTGAGGCAACAGGGTCATTTTCAGAACCCGCTCCTCCTTCGCTGAGCAATGAAGCTGTCGCAACAGGTTTAAACCCTGACGGGTCAGGTTCAATCAGGTACAGTTTCGTTGCTCCGTCGGAAGCAATAATTAGTCCATCTGCAAATATCATGCTACCTTTATCGAATGAAGGATTGCGCATCGTTTTCCACATCACCTTTCCGTCCATGCTCATGCAGCAAAGGCCATCGCGTTTACTGTTGGTAGAAAACTGTGCATAGAAATAACCGTTGTACAATACTGGAGGCTTTGTGTGGTCTCCGAAGTCATTATGCCTGAAAATCTCTTTAACACTGTATTTGCCACCGGCCTGTTTCTCAACCTGAATCATTGCTGTACCAAGTTCATAGCCACCTACCACAATTATTCTTCCTTCACCTGCATCAAGAGGAGGCGCCACCTGTATATGATTTTCCCAGTTGTTGTATTCCCAGAGGATCTCACCAGTCTGTGGCTTAAATCCAACAATCTTACCCATTGACCTCGGGACCTCCCTGTGGCCTATTGGATTTGTTGATGAAAACACAACTACTATATGATCCTCACCACCTATTTTTGCAATAGAGGGACTTGCATAAGTTTCATTCCCGATAGGATCTGTCTTCCAGATAATATCGCCTGTAAGCTTATTGAAGGCAACAACACCGGCATAGGGATCCTGTGAATACAATACGATGAGCATGTTTCCGTAAATAAGAGGGCATTGTGTTATAGCCCATATAGGCAATCTGGCACCGCCAAAATCGGTCATCAGGTTTTTGTGCCATACAGGTTTGTGTGTGTTGATGTTTATACAGTAAAGGTCGCCGTTGTGACCAACTGAATAAACATAATTTCCGTCAACGGTGGGGACGCTCCGTGAACCGGGGAACATTACAGATCCGGGAGCTTCGTATTCAAATCTCCAGAGTTCTTTTCCTGTACCAAAATCCAGACAGCGCAAGATATCTTTTTGATTTTCTTCCCTGTCGAGAAGATAGACTTTGCCGTCTTTTACAACCGGCCCACCGAATCCCCTGCCCAGTTCTACACTCCACAGAATTTCAGGTCCCTTTTCAGGCCATGAGCGTAGTATGCCTTTCTGCGGTGAGATGTTATTCCTGTTTGGGCCAAAAACCTGTGGCCAGTCCTGAGCGCAAACATTTAGCATTATAAAAAATACTGCAACAGAAGAAAACAGTAATCTGACAGTTCTTTTGTCCATAACTTCAGTAATTTAAATTAACATACACAAATTTAAGGATCTAAACCTTCATGTTAAATTCTTTTATCACTCAAAAGGAAGAATCAATTGTTTATCACGAAAAAGAAAGCCGCATTAATTACTTGCTATTCTTCTAAAAGCTTCAGTACTAAATATGAGGGGATACATTTTTTCATAATACCAGAGCAATGCAAAATAGAGTCCTATGGGAGAAGCATGCTCAAAATCCTGTTTTTCAAGCCATTCTATGCCCTTGCTGCATATTTCTTCGTTTTCCCCTGCAAGGGCACATAAAGTAAGTGCTGTTTCCTCTACCGAACCTGCAACTCCTTTCCCTCCTCCCCAACTCCCATCAGGGTTCTGAGATTCAATAAGATAGTCCTGGGCTCTTCTTATCATTTTCCTGATTCGGTTGCTCAATTCAGTACAGGATGTAATAAATTTAAGAGAATCAATTAAATATGTGCATACTTTGGCAGTTCCATAAACCGGGTTTGTTTTATCTGCTGTTTGCTGATTTCCGAACCAGAGAGGTACCCACTCTCCATTAATAGACTGATTTTTCTCAAGATATTTAACTGCCCTGTTTACGCAATTATCAAGTTTGTTTCTTATTTTACGGGTTAAATATGATGATAAAACGGCCTTAGTCCTGACTGAGGCCAGGATAGCATGGCCTGTAATGTCGGGGCAGCTGCTGTCGAAGGGAAGATGTCCCCATCCCTTGCAAAATGTCGGAAACCCACCATCAGAATTCTGCAAGCTGGCAAGCCATTTACAACCATCGATGATAGCTCTCTTCTCCTCTTCAGCTTCTGAATAGATTTCAAGTAATGCCAGTATTGCACCCGAGGTGTCATCTGCATCCGGTACCGAACCAGAATAGTTCGTCCAACCCCATCCACCGGGCTTCGCTCCGTTAAAAGGATGTTTCACACTGTATTGCAGCGATAAAATATGTTTTCTCAGTACTTGAATCTGCATATCATCAAACTGATTCCTGAGGTCGTTTCCAAATGCTTTAATGGCGAGAGTGGTTATCCAGGTTGAAAGGTCAGTGTCTACAGACCATCCGCCATCCTCCCTCTGTTGCCTGCGAAGAAATTCAAGACCTTTTTCTATTATTGAATTATCTGATTTCCCTGCTGCTTTCAGGCACATCACAACAAATCCTGTAAGGGGTATTGCTTCAAGAAATCCTCCGCTTTCGGGAACAAGTTTCTCAAGTTTTTTAATAGCAGGCTCAATGAGTAATGTCCGGATTTTACCATATAAGCCATAAGTTCTCTTGCCTGCCCTATGAAGGTATATTCCAACACCTATAAGTGCAGGCAGAGCATAGCTTACAACTCCCAGATTTAAAAACCTGTAGAATCTTTGTGGTAAAATTGCCAGTTCAAATGGCAACCGGGGTATATTATTTATACATGACTCAGGTATAACTCCACAGATAGTAAGCATCGAAAGTATTGGGACTGAAAATGTGTAATCTTTCCCATAAAACTTCAAAATAGTGTTTGTAATTGTGTGGGGATTAAGGTCTATTCCATTACCCGACAACCATCTTTCCATCTTCTGGAGAAGTGAACTACAACTACCTTCAGTCTGGCAATAACTAATTGCACTGTAGCAAAGAAGAGTTGTGCTCACATTACTTAAAGAATTCGTTGTGTCTCCAAAGCCTCCGTCAGAGTTTATATTTTTGCATAACCAGTCGAAGCCTGCTTTGATCCTCTCCTTATCAACTGGGGCTCCATTTACCTTCAGCGCCACTATTGCAACTGCCGTCGACAATGCACTGGTTGAGAGATACCCCTTCCAGAATCCGCCTGAGTTAACCTCAGACTTCAGCCTCTGGCATAAGTCATAATATTTCCGCAGTATGATTTCTTTTTCCATAATTATCATGCCAGTGAACCAAGAGCAAGAAGTCCGTAAAAAGTATATTCAATGTCAGTCTGGCGATCAGCAACGCTTGCACAAAAACCCCCATTAATATAATGACTATCAATGAAACCAAGGCATTCAGGTTTAATCAATAGAAGATCAAATCCAGTATAACTGAGAGCATAAAGTGATACTGCCGTTGAAAGTAAATCAGGAAGAGCTATGGTTTTAACAGCTCTGAAGCCTCCCTGATTGTCATAAAAATCCAGAAGTTTCTGCCTGAGGTGTTCAGCCGGTTTCTTAAATGTACTGTATAAAATAAGTGATGCGGCAATAACAGTTACAGGCAGGTCATCTGATTGATTTAACCGGCTTAATAGTTTATAAATTTGGCGCAAAACAATATAGTCTCTCGTATAAAGGCTGGCAAGCAGATTTACAAATGCATAATATTCATTTTTTTCTTTATGTGGCATGACCACGTCACGGCGGATCTGCCTTCTTATTTTGTTTTTTATTTGCCGGTTATCTGATAATTCGGTCAAAAGTATCGCGGCACATTGCAGATGAACACCCTCTGGCATTGAGTAACTAATTTCATCTTCAGCATATTTTCCTGTTCTTTGAAGATTTTCCTTAAGACCAAGAACATCTGCGAGAAAAAAACCGAATAATGTATAATACATGTCGGGGTTGCCTGCTCTGTCAATAAATCCTCCGGAAGGATGCTGCATTTTGAGAACAAAATTTCTGACATCGTTTATTACTTCATCTTTCAGAAGCTCCAGTGATTTTTTAAGAACTGCCTTTATGCTTCTTCCCTCAGATATCTTTGGATCTGGGAAAAAGTGTGTTTTAAAGGTATTTTCCAAAAATTTTTCCAACGATATCATGCAAGGCAATTTTTAAAGTAATGTTATTCAGCTCAGCCAGGCATTCATATATAAGATTTATGTACATTGATATCAGACTCTCAGTTTCTTCCTTAATATTTGAATTAACTATAAGCTCCCTTAGTAAACAAAAATCATTGTTACTTACAGCATTATGGAGAGCCTCCCTGAGGTTGAGGTCCTTACTTTCTGCGAGAATAGAAATCAGAATATTTGGATTTTTTAAAGAAGATGTTGATGACACCTCTTTCAGATCTTCAAGATCATCATTAAGTTGATAAGCAATGCCAAACAGGTAGCTAAAACGACTTAAAATTTTTAATACCCTTTCGTCAGCACCCCCGGCAATAGCACCTGTAAGTAAGGCAACCCTGATTGCCTCTCCGGTTTTATTTTTATATATTTCCAGTAGCTCATTTACAGGTAAAAGAATATTATTCTTTCTTGCAAGAAGTTCATTCCCCTGTCCTTTGGCCATAGCACTGTGTCCTTCGGAGATTATTTTCAGACACTCAACTTTATCACTGGCATCCATGTCACATTCCGAGATCAGTCTGTAACCTTCACCAATAAGAAAATCTCCTGTGTTAATTGCTATTGGCACTCCATACTGAGCATGAATTGTCTTCTTTCCATAACGCAAACTATCTTCGTCTTCAATATCATCGTGAACAAGGGATGCCTTATGAAAACACTCGATTGACATAGCCAGGTTTTTCAATAACTTTTCATCTGTATTATTTTTGAATGCTTTATAGCTTAATATTGCCAGGAGCGGACGCATCCTTTTGCCTCCTGAAAGCATTAAAGTTTTTACAATTTCATCGTTTGTGGAATCTGAAAGCTTAAGTAGTTTATTTATTTGTTCTGTGTTAAATATAGATATAGTCCCTTTTTTAAGACTGTGCAGGTTAAGAAGACTGAACTGGTTGTCATTAGCGTAATAATGGAGCTCTTCTCTGAGCCAATCCTCATCAGCAATAGTGTCCGTGCAACCGTTAAAAACCAGAGGAACACCAATAGCCGGTACAAAATATGAGTTTATGGTTTTAAATATTTTCTGGAGAGATTCCATACATGCCACTCCGACTATTGCTTCTATTTTCCCGCTCTCGATTAATTTTGATGCTATTGTTGTGCCTTCGGCAACAATGGTAAGATAGCCCAGATTCTCAGCTTCCTGCAAATATTCAGGGATATTGCAGTTGCCACATCCCCCACATAATAATCCGAATTCATCTTCTCCTGCCACACATTTTTTGCTGTTTTTAAGGCATTGTGGCAAAAGCAATAATCTTCTGTTATATGGTATAGAAGCCACAACCGGCCTCCATAGAGCATTGCCACAGCATACCATTACAAATGCCTTGTACCTTTCGTCCCACCCGTATTTATTAAGTACCTCACTTGCAATAACTTCAAGTTTGTCAATAGTAACTGGTGGCAGTAAATTTTGCTCCGATGTGAACAGGGTCGCTTTTATCCTTATCTCATCGCGAACCTGCTTCTCAACAGGAACAACCAATGGCAATATTTTTTCAACAGTCTTTTCCATTTCAATTAACCATATGCTCCTAAACCAAAAAACGCTGTTTTCTTTGCAATACGATACAATAGTTTTTTCTCAGGAATTAATGGTGATGAACTATGGCTTGGTATTGATGGTGCTTTCAGCAGGCTGGTAAGATAATTTTCACGGTTTGATGTATTTTTAGCCTTATGATTCTCCGAAAAATGAACCAGCCAGGCGGGGTCCTCCATCAATATACAACCGTTTGTCTTCTCTCTGAGCTGCTCTTTGAATTCCCTTAAGAATAAAGAATTTTCATACAAGCTCCCTGGTTCACCGTATTGCAGATTTTCACAACTTAACTGAATTACCGGACAGGGTTCAATATCTCCTGATGGATTGATATGATGGCTCAGTCCGGCAATAGCAGGGCAAAAAGGAATCCCTTTTTCGTTCCAGTAAGAATCAATCAGAATTAACGGGAGCCGGGTACGGGCATCAACAATAAAGTTTCTCAGCTTTGTTATTTCACTGGTATTCAGAGCCAGTTCATAATGAGGATCACTACCTGAAGGCCTGTAAATATAATACCAGAGGTATATTACCCCTGAATCATGAAGCATATTGACAAATTCATCAGAAACAGCCATTTCAAAATTCGATTTGCACACACTGATTGCAACACCGGTTATGAGTCCTTCAGAAACAGATGTTTCAATTGCCTCAACGGTGCGGTTGTAGATCCGGTGCCCGCCTCTTCTTATGTCAGCAACATATTCATCTCCTTCAAGGCTTATAAGGGGTGTTACATTACCTGCTCTACGCAAACGTTGAGCAGTTGACTTTGTCAAAAGAGTACCGTTTGTAAAAAGTTGAAAATAACAATCAGGATGTTTTTCGAATATATCAAACAATCCATCGTATAAAAGCGGTTCTCCTCCAAGAATTCCGAAAAAATATGAACCATATTTCTTGCCTGCCCTAATTACAGCATCAATTTTTTCTGGCTCAATATTAATTTTAGGGCCGTTTACCTCCACCCAGCATCCCTGGCAATGAAGATTGCAATTATTTGTGACAGAGATAAACTGAAAAGCAGGAAACATACTACCATTTTTAATTCTCTTGCGGAACCTGATAAACCCCAATATGCCTTTAACAACCATATTCATCAGGAATATCCTCAGACAGCGCTTATCCGTTTTAATAAGATTTTTAAGTATTGACATGTTTATGCCTGGTCTTCTTTATTTTTCAAAAGGAATTTTTCTCTTTCTTCAATTGCCTTTCTGGAAGCTTCTTCCCTGATGATAGAATTCATCTTCAATTGTCTCTTGCGAAGAGCCAACACCAGATCATCTCCCAGGAATGTTTTAACATCTGCCTCCCGTCTAATAAGTTCTTCATTTTCGTCAAAATAGTCTGCACCACCAATGGCGCCTCCATTTTTGTATTTCGGGAAAATAATTGCTGTTGAGGGGCATATCCGTGCACAGGCTGCACACTGATTCTTACAGCCTTGAGGGAAGATTACTTTAACCTTCTCAGATTTCTTCTCATATACACTGAAAAGGCAGAATTCAGCACACTGCCCACAGTTTGTACAACGCGAATAGTCTATAACAGGGTACCATGATGGCCAGCCTGAGTCATCAGTAATTTCAGTAATTTCTGCCGAATCCTCAACTGTCATTCCAGCACAATACTCATTCAACTTAGTCTTAATATCCGGCATGGATGTCGTTTCACTGTTAATAAACTGAATTTTACCTTGAAGAATACTTTTACCGGTCATTTGCTCAAGGATAAGATTCATTGCCCTTGCATAACATCCAATTATAAGCCATTCTGAAGGATATCTGAAGATCTCAGCCATTAGCTCTCTCTTTACAACTGACACTCCACAAAGGTCGGAAAGGATTATAACTCCAGCAGGCATCCTGTCAAGCTCCGATTTTATTTCATTGAGCTTTTCATCAGGCACCCTTCCTCCTCTGCAATTGCAGAATAGAATCCGTTTTATGTTCGTCCTGACTGACATTTGACATTATTTAAAACTATTCACATTAACCACCAAACTAAATCCGATTGCTATTTACCGGTTAATTACCTGAATAAATTATTGATTATCAGATTAATATTTTTCTTTAAACAAAACTGACAAATCATTCATGTTATATAAATCAAATTTTCAAATAATTTATACTCCTTTTCTTGCTTTTTTCGTAGTATAAGCATCAATCAGCATCTTTCAACTTCCGAAGTGATTGAGAAGGAGTTTATTACCTGATGAACCGGCACAACAGAGCCTGAAAAGGATCTCCGCTTCAGCAGAGATTGCTGCCGAAAATTGGCTCGGGGATGTCTCTTCAAATTAATTACCTGGCAACTTTTACGCAGATCATTTTGCTTTGATCCCGTAATAACAGTTTTCCATCAACCAGGGCCATAGGTGACCAATTTTGCCCTTCACCTAACAACTGTGCTGATGCCAGGGGTTTGAAACCTGCCGGATCAGGCTCTATCAGGTACAGGGTTTGCCTTCCGTCGGTAGCCAGAATAAGCCCGTCGGCCAGAATCATGCTTCCTTTGTCGAACAGTGGTTCACGCATGGTCTTCCACAAAACATTCCCGTTTATATCCATGCATACCAATCCGTCGCGCTTGTTATTTGTTGAATACTGGGCATAAAAGTGATTGTTGTAAAATATGGGAGGTTTTGTGTGGTCCCCGAAATTGGTATGATAGAACAACTCTTTAACATTGTATTTTCCATCTGAAGATTTCTGAACCTGAATCATGACCACACCATGGTCGTAACCGCCTACAACAATTATTCTCCCGTCTCCAATGTCAAGTGCAAGAGGAATCTGAATAACGTTCGTCCAGTTATTGTACTCCCAGAGAATTGCTCCTGTCTGGGGTTTCAGACCAATAATCTTACCCGACGAAGTTGGTATATTTCTGTGCATAAACGTATTGGTTGATGAAAATACCATTACGATATGATCTTCGCCTCCAATTTTTGCAATTGCCGGACTTGCATAGGTTTCATTGCCTATTGCATCTGTCTGCCAGACAATGTTTCCGTTACGTTTATTATATGCAACCAATCCTGCGTACGGGTCTTTTGAATAAGCCACAATAAGCAGATCCCCATAAATGAGTGGGCTCTGGGTTATTGCCCATACCGGCAGTTTGGTGCCGCCAAAATCCTTCATAAGGTTTTTCTGCCAGACAGGCTTATGTGTGTTTACATCAAAACAATAAAGATCACCATTGTGTCCGACAGAATATACATAATTACCGTCAGCAGTAGGCACCGATCTTGAGCCAGGGTGGTCAACCTTTCCGGGGGCATCGTACTCGAACTTCCACAATTCCTTCCCGGTGTTCAGATCGAAGCATCTCATAATTTCTTTTGCGTCGTCTACCCTGTCGAGCAAATAGACTTTCCCGTCTTTTACTACAGGACCACCATAACCCGGACCTACATCAACACTCCATAAAAGCTGGGGTCCTTTTTCAGGCCAGGATCTGAGAAGACCCTTCTGAGGAGATATGTTGTTCCTGTTTGGCCCGAAAATCTGGGGCCAGTCCTGGGCACAAACATTAATAACACCTGCAATAATCAGGCTGATTACCAGATAGCTCTTTAAATGTTTCATTTTCAAATTTTTTTAAGTTTTTATTAAACCGTTAAATATCAACTTCTTCAACACAAATATTGCAATAAAATTAATACGCAACCATAGATTTACCTTAAAAGTGAAAAATCAGGAAGTATCACGAAACAATAATCTGCTATTTCTTCCCATGCATCATCCATGCCTTGAATTCAGCTGCTCTATTTTTACTAACATAAATTCTCTCAGGTGTTTCCGTATCAAGAGTGATAAGAAGACGGTTATCAAACCATACGGTAATACTCTTAACACTGCTTCTCGAGATAATATATTGCTTGTTTGCTCTTATAAAATCAGCAGGGTTGAGTCCCTCTTCAATCTGTTCGAGTGATCTGTTCCACTGGTACGATTTACCGTTCTTCAGGAACACCCTGGTATTCTTTTCAGTAGAATAAAAGCACGATATTTCGTTGATATCAACCGGAATCAGTTTATCTTTTTCCGGAATCAATAATTTATCTTTATACACCGGAAGCGAAACCATTTGTGTCATCTGCGCAAGATATTTAAGAATATCATGATGAGTGAGCTTTTTAAACTTCTCGAGTGCCCTTCTTAAATCCTCTTCTTTAATGGGTTTGAGTATGTAGTCGATACTGTTGACTTTAAAAGCTTCGATTGCATAATCGTCATAGGCAGTTATGAAAATCACCGGCGATTCAACATTTATACTGTCGAAAATAGAAAAAGCAGAACCATCTGACAGGTGGATGTCCATAAGTATCAGGTCAGGTATTGGGTTGGCTCTCAGCCAGCGTATGGTCTGCCTGACACTTTCTGCACAACCTGCAATTTCAATTTCAGGGTCAATTTTTTTAATAACACTCAGCAGGTTTTCATAAGCTGCTGTCTCATCTTCAACTATCAGTATCCTCATCGTTTTTACTTTTCAGAGGTAAATAAACTGTAAATCTTATGTTATCTTTTTCTACCCTTATATGCTTATTCATCAATAAAATAAAGCGATTTTCAAGGTTTTTAAGACCCGTACCGTTAGTCTCAGGTGGCGATAGTTTTGGATATACAGGATTTGAGACCACCAGCTCTCTCTCAGAATTAACGTAAATATCCACTTCCATATGGTGTTCGCTGTCAATTGTATTATGCAAAACAACATTTTCAATCAGAGGAAGGAGAGAAAGTACAGGCAGTTTCAGAGCTTTCATTTCATCACTTACATTTATACTGAATACCAGTTTACTGGCAAACCTTACCTCCATCATATACTGAAATGCCCTTACGAATTCCAGTTCATCCTCGAGCAAAACCAGTCCTTTCCTGTCACTTTGAAGAATGTACCTGAATACATCGGATAGTTTGTTTACATATTCAATGGCATTTTCTTCATTTTTTTTACGGATCACGGAAACAAGTCCGTTCAGTGAATTAAAGAAAAAGTGCGGATTAATCTGATTGGCAAGTGCAATATAACGACTTTGAAGGTTTTCGTGTTTTAGCCTTTCAATTTCCTGCTCTTTTCTGTGCTGCTCCTCATATAGATGAAAAACATGCCCTATAAGACCACAGAATATGAACATCACAAAAAACTGAAACAGCAACAGACCTGAGTACCACTCAGGCTTAGGACTCAACAGGATTGAAAACACAATATAGACCAGATATCCCGCTGCTGTGATAAAGAAGGTATAAATGAGACGTTTGGTTAAAAAAGGTGTTTTTAATTTTCTGAGATTGTAAACAAGAAGTACCCATATCAGAAGCGAAAAGTAAACGAACCTGAAAATAAAGAAAAACAAATATGCTGCATATTTGGCCTCCCCAAGATAGTCTCTCTCAAATGAAAAAAAAGCAATATTGGGGTAAAGCACAAAAACAGCACTGATCATGCCCACAACCAGAAGCTTTATCAGAGAGTGACTCCTAAAACCCCTCTTCATCTCTCTCTCCGGGATATTGTTTTCAACCAACTTCAATAATTTTTTTTCATGAATTAAAATTCCTTATAAAATCTCCGATAAGTGGATTAAAAAATAATTTTTTCAGCCTTCAAAATAAATAATTTAAGAGAGATAAATAAACCGGTGAAGTCTCAAAAAGAAAAAGAAAGGCATAATAACGAATACCGGGAAGTTATTATTTGTTTGAATTTTGTAATCTTTGTTTCTGATGTAATTATTTTGCATTTTAACATTCAAGAAAGAATGGGAGTTTTGGGTTGCGGGCTCAAATTGAACTTATCAGATAAAATTTGAAAGATGAAAGGCAAAATTTCATATTTAATGTTTGCGTTACTGGCAATGTCGTCATATATTATCACTTTTGCTCAGAAGACTGACAGTACACTGATTGCAGGTCATTTCGGCGGAGCGGTAAGTTTAACCAATAACGGAATTTCGCTGATACCAAATCTTACTCTTGGCAAACCTGCAGTTATATTTGATATGTCGGTAGGCAAAAGAAAACTCAGTTTTGAGCCTCAGCTCAGGTTCGCCTGCGAAGGCAAGCCATGGACTTTTATTTTCTGGTGGCGTTATAAACTACTTGAAAATGAGAGATTTCGAATAATCATCGGCACACATCCCGCACTGGCTTTTAAAACAGAATCTTTTACAGCAGACGGTAACCCAAAAAAACTGACTATCGTAAGGCGCTACCTCGCAGGCGAATTCTATCCTTCATATAATCTGACAAAATCAATTAACACCGGTATCTATTATCTATATGCATTTTGTCTCGAAAACGACGCAATAAAAAATACAAATTTTCTTGCTCTGAGGGTTAATTTTTCACATATTGGCCTTTCCGGAAATTATTTCTTAAGGTTTAATCCTCAAATATATTTTCTCAAAATGGATGAAATGAAGGGATACTATTTTACTTCGGCGATTACTCTTGTCAGAAAGAATTTTCCTTTAACGGTGTCATCAATGATGAGTCTGCCTTTCAATACGTTTATACACGCAGATAAAGATTTTGTATGGAACGTGAGTGTGGTATATTCATTCAATAAGGAGTATATCGAAAGAAAAATACTAAGCATGTAGATATTAAAAATTAACATGAAAAGTACCATGCTGTTGGCATGGATTGTTCTGAAATATGAAAAGATTCATCGAAAAAGTAAAAAAATTAATTACATTAAAATTGAACTTGGTAATTAAAAATTAATTTAGAGGCATCCCTGCTGTAATGTTTACCGGACGGGGCGCAGGGGCCCTTTAAAAGAATAAAAATCTGATAGCCAAAAATTAAAAGTTTATGCCATGAAACAATTCAAAATTCTGATTTCGTTGATTATTCTTTCAGCTTCGATAATGAATCTCTATTGCCAGGACTGGCCACAGTACCGTGGGCCCGGCCGAAATGGCATCTCGAACGAAAAGGGCATTTTACGCTCATGGCCTAAAACCGGGCCGGAAGTATTGTGGAGTGTTGACGTTGGCATCGGCTTTGGCGGGCCTGTAGTTAAGGACGGCAAGGTATACCTTCTCGACAGGGACGATAAGGTGGGCGACAAGCTTAGGTGCTTCGACCTTGCCAGCGGAAAAGAGCTCTGGAGTTTCAGTTATGATGCTCCGGGATCTGTGCAGTTCCCCGGTTCACGGAGTGTACCGGCAATAGATGGAAACAGGATATACACATGCGGGCCTTATGGACATCTTTACTGCATAGATGTAAATACCAACAAACCTTTATGGAACAAAAACATCTGGACGGATTTCGGTGGTGGTCAGATTCCCCGCTGGGCAATTACACAGTGTCCGCTCGTACATGGAGACCTTCTTATTATCGCATCCCAGGCTCCCCAGGCAGGAGTTGTGGCTTATGATAAACTCACAGGCAATTTAAAATGGAAGACTCCTTCTTTAGGGCCAGCTGGGTATGTAAGCCCTGTCATTGTAAAAATAGGCAACGAAAATCACGTTGTTATGATAAGTGCTTCAGCCGGCAGGGGTGAATCGGCCACTCCAAGTGTTGTTGCAGGAATAGATCCACGAAGCGGGAAAGTACTCTGGGAATACAAGGGGTGGTCATGCAGGATACCGGTACCATGCGCCCTTGACGCCGGCGAAGGAAGGATACTTATAACAGGTGCTTACGAGGCAGGCTCCGCTATGATAAAAGTACAGAAAAAGTCAGACGGTTCTTACGAAGTAACTGAATTATATAAAAATCCAGATTTTGGTGCTCACACCCAGGCTCCTATCCTTTATAACGGATACTTCTATGCCCAGTACTCGACAAACGAAAGAAAAGATGGATTGGTGTGCATGAGCATGAATGGGCAGGTGAAATGGAAAACCGGCAGAGAACCTCTGTTTGACAAGGGCGGCATGATTCTCGCCGACGGGCTACTCCTCTGTACCGACGGAATGACCAAACTTTACCTTATTGAACCTGATTCAACAAAATTCAAGCCCGTTGCTGAAACCGTGATTCTTAATGAAGGTATTCCGGCAACTAACGAAGATACGGCAGCCAGATACGGTAGCGCACAAAACTGGGCAGCACTTGCCCTCGCCGGCGGTAAATTGCTTGTGCGGGACCAGACAAAACTCTACTGCATAAAAGTTTCACGTTGAAACATTCAACCACATAATGCGGAATAACATAAATAACTGCCATACGGAAGAAACCCCTCAATGGCTTATTTTACTGGATAATGTACCGACGTTGATTCTTTTTATACTCGGTTTCATCATTATCAAGGAATTATCTTTTACTCTGGCAGTCATTTACATAATCTATGCCTTGCTCAGCATAGTCTGGTTCTGGGCTAAAATATGCCCATTCTGCCATCAGTACGACACCCGCACATGCCGTTGTGGATGTTGGTAGGTAAAAATAAATGTCAACTGTTTGATTATTATTTTAACTTTACAGCTCAGATTCCGTTCCGGCACAATGATAAAGAGAGCATGACAGGCATTATTAATATTAAATACAAAGTTATTCAGCCGGTTTTTCTGGTTATATTATTGCTCCTTGCCGGATGTGAAGCAATGACAAATGAGAACTTTCAGAAAATAAACAGCCTCCCTGTTATTGAACCTGACTATATAAATGTCACAATACCTCCCAACATTGCACCTTTGAATTTCATTGTCAGGGAGAACGGCAGGCGGTTTTTTGTAGTTGCTGAATCGGAAAAAGGAGATTATAAAATTAAAATCCGTTCAGGTAACGGGAAAATCTGTTTCCCGATGAAAAAATGGAGAAAGCTGACCAGAAACAGCATGGGCGGAAGAATAACAGTAAGAATCTTCTTATCCGGAGAACAAGACAAAATCACAAAGGAATATCAACCTTTTTCTTTTTATGTGGCCCCTGAACCTGTTGACTCTTATCTTGCGTACCGTTTAATCTATCCGGGATATTATTGCTGGTCAAACCTTAGAATAGTCCAGAGATGTGTCGAAAACTTCAGTGAAAAATCAATAATCGAGAACCAGGTTCTCGACATGAACTGCATTAACTGCCACTCTTTCTGCAACAACCGCCCCGACAGGTTTATGGTACATGTAAGAGGCTCAAAAGGAGGAACCTATGTTGTTAGTGACGGAAAAATCGAGAGGAAAGATCTTAAAATTGACCCCATGCCTGGTAGTGCCACATATCCTTCATGGCATCCATCAGGAAAATATATTGCTTTCTCTTCCAATCAGGTAAGGCAGACCTTTTATGCCAACCCTTCAAAAAGTATTGAAGTCTTCGACCTCGTCTCTGATTTAATCATTTACAACATGGAGAAGAACAGTATTACGATGGTGCGTGATGATGACACCACAAAGTATCTCGAGACTTTTCCATGCTGGTCGGATGACGGGCGATACCTGTATTTCTGCAGGGCACCCCAGAATGTGGAAGAACCATGGCGTGACCCTGAAAAAATGGAGCTCATAAAATACAGCCTTGTAAGAGTGCCCTTTAACCCCGAAACTGGTGTTTACGGAAAAACTGAAATGGTGTATGATGCAGCAGCAGAAGGCAAAAGCGTATCATTCCCGAGAGTATCCCCCGATGGAAATTTTATTGTTTTTACACTTGCCGCTCACGGAACTTTCCCCATATGGCATCGTGAAGCCGACCTTTACATATTAAACCTGCAGACAGGAGAATTAAAAAAAATGGATATCAACAGTGAGGAAACGGAGAGCTGGCATGAATGGTCATCGAATGGCAGGTGGCTTGTATTCAGCAGTAAAAGGCTCGACGGAAGAAGTTCCAGACCATTCTATGTCTATTTCGACAGCCGGGGCAATACGGGAAAACCTTTTGTTCTACCGCAGAAGGACCCCGAAAGGTATATTACCATGCTCGAATCGTTCAACCTTCCTCAGCCTGTAAACGGAAAGATAAAAGTGGACCCACGCGACTTCGTGGTTTCCTCAAAAAGCCAGTCTGTAAGGGCCATTGCTGAAAACCTGGCTGATTCGCTGCCTGAATGGAAAAAAGAAAGAGCAGAAATGAAAAGAAATCCGGGTGAAAGACCTATCCATGAATGAAAAAATTTTCAGAAAAATGCAGAAAAGCAGAAGCATATCAGGCAAATTTAACGAATTCGATGTGTGGCTTTTTATTGCAGTCTTTTTCATCTCTTCTTTTGTTTTCTTTATCAGTGCCGGCAGTTATATACTTTTTTTTCAGGAACAACAACATCTTTTCGTCTATCTCCCTGATTTCTTAAGCAAGTTCTTTGTAAAACCCGGAGGGCCGCTTGAATTAGCGGGAGAATTTTTTACACAATTCTATTTCAGTACACTAACAGGTTCTATTATTCTGTCATTAATACTGAGCCTTCCTGCTGTTGTACTCCATTTCGTTAACCGCAGGCTTAAAACCGGAAACTTATATTCTATTGTTTTACTGCTGATCCCATCATTAGCGCTCTTTCTAATGCAGTCGCATTATTATCATACAATGACATATAACCTGGGATATCTTCTGGTTCTCCTCTACTTTCTTTTTGCTTCATCGTCCGAAAGCCGGAAAGTACAGGTTGCAACATTAATCATATACCCGTTATTTTATTATATAACTGGAGCTTATGCATTTATTTTTGCTGGATTGTATATTATTTATACCCTGTTCTATTCGAAAGGCATTCGTAAATTATATTATACTTTGCTGATTGCAGCTCTGACCGGAGTTTTGCTAATTGTTTCTGAAAGTAAGATATTTCTTATCCCTCTTAAACAGCTTCTGACTTATCCCCTGCCATCTGTGAACAATACAACACACAGATATTTAACAGTTTTTCTTAACGGGTTTGTAATATTGTATCCCGCCGTCAGTTATGTTCCCGGTTCTTGGAAAACGATGAAGCCTGCTCTGAAAATTCTGCGGTATGCAATTCCTGCATTTATCTATATTCTGGCAGGAATAATGCTGATAACCAGGTACAATCCCGATGTTGCAAGAGTTATCAATCTTGAAAAGCTGGTGTTTGATGAAAAATGGAGCGAAGCTGTAACGTATTATGAGAAGTATCCTTCCAGAAATCTTATTGGTCAGTACTTTTACAATGTATCTCTCACTGAGACTGACCAGTTATGTGAGAGGATGTTTTTCAGCCATCAGGATTTTGGGGTAAAATCATTGTTTTTACCATGGGACGACGAGCATCTCAACTGGGGTTCCCATGTATTCTATGCAATAGGGCTAATCAATGAAGCTCACCGCTGGGCTTATGAGGAACTTGTTGTGTATGGTTACAGACCTCATAACCTCAAGATGCTGGTTAAAACGAATATAATAAATGGAAATTCAAGAATGGCTAAAAAATATATAGGTATTCTGAAGAAAACTCTATTTTACAAAAGATGGGCTGAAGATTACGAAAAGTTTACTGTGGATACCACCAGCATAAAGACCGATCCGGTTCTGGGTAAAAAGATAGAGATTATGCCGCATGACAACTTTTTTATCTTTCTCGATTCGCCTGAGGAAAACCTTCCTCTGCTGGTTGAATCAAATCCGGGGAACAGGAGGGCTTTTGAATACCTTATGGCATGGCTTCTTCTGAGCAAGGATGTTGAAACTGCAGTGATGAACATTCCAAAAATGAAAGAACTGGGCTATACAAAGCTCCCGCGACATATAGAAGAAGCGGTAATGATATATTATAACAGCAAAAGGGTAATGCCTGACATGAAAGGATTAGCTGTCAGCTATGCAACAACCGAACGTTTCAGCCGGTATGTAGCCACCTATTCGGCACTGCGACAAAGAGCAGCGCTGACAAAAGACAAAATGGAGTCAGAGTTCGGAAATACATACTGGTTCTATTTCCACTTTTATTAATAAAGTGTTAAAATTTGTTAACTGTTTTATTTTGATTAAAATTTTATTAATTTTGGGTGCTCTCCATAAGAAATAATGGAGATTTTGATTGACCCTTATTACTAACCTTAAAACCCTGATGCCTATGAAGAAAACCGAACCAAGCACTTCAATGGCAAACAAGAATTCATTGTTTGCCGCAATTTTTCCCAAAAAAAATTAATCTTCTTTTCAGCACTCCCCTTTAAAGGAGGAGCAATTAAGTTTTTTTAAAAAATTAAAATAGTAATCTTTTAATCTATAGATGTATGACAAAAGAAGTACTGCGAAATTTCCGGTTTAGGGCAATGTTAGGGATTAACTTTGCCTTAAAACTTGTGGCACTTTTCATGTTGCTTGCGATGGCCATGCCTGTTTTCGCTTCATCAGCGGCTGATGACGGAAACTATGCAGGGAGTTTTATGCAGCAGAAAAGGGTCACAGGCAGGATTACTGACGCTGCAGGGAATCCCCTGCCGGGTGTAAATATCATTGAAAAAGGTACAACCAATGGTACCATCTCAGATGCAGACGGACGATACCAGATCAATGTTGCAGGTCCTGCTTCTGTATTGACTTTCTCGTTTGTTGGTTTTGTCACACAGGAGAAAACAGTAGGCGACCTGAGTGTTATTGATGTTGTACTGGTGGAAGCTGTGTCTGCTCTGGATGAAGTAGTTGTGATAGGTTATTCAACACAGGCAAGAAAGACCCTTACAGGTGCTGTTTCAACTGTTAATGCAACAGCGCTGGCAACGCAGACATCTGCAAGTGCAATACAGCGTCTGCAGGGTAAGGTTGCAGGTGTGATGATCCTCAACGCCCACACCCCCGGTGCCGGAGCCAACATCAGAATACGTGGTATGACAACCATTAACGATGCCAGCCCGCTCTATGTTGTTGATGGCGTACCAGGTGGCACTTATGCACCTAACGACGTTGAGTCAATAACCATTCTGAAAGACGCAGCAGCAATGTCAATCTACGGTGCACGTGCTGCAAACGGCGTGGTTCTGATAACAACAAAATCAGGCCGCAAGAACCAGAAAGTTTCACTGAATGTAAATTATATGCAGGGTATCACGCACAGTTCAAAATTCTATGACCTTCTGAATACCCAGGAATACGGTGAAATGCTCTGGCTGGAGTTCAAAAATGCAGGTCTTTCACCAAACCATAAACAGTATGGAACCGGGCCTACACCTGTAATCCCTGATTATATCTTCCCTGCCGGTGCAAAAGAAGGTGACCCCGGAACAGACCCAAGCCTTTACGATAACAAACTCTCATGGCAGGACGGAACCGATACATATCTTATCACAAAAGCAAACAAGATAGGTACCGACTGGTTCAAGGAAGCAACACGTAACGGCACTTACAGAGATCTTCAGATTGATGTTGCCGGTGGTACACAAAATACAACCTATGCATTCCTGCTCGGTTACCTCCAGGATGACGGTATCTTTAAATACACCGGCTACAACAGGCTTAACTTCAGGACAACTGTAAACACCAGCCCTGCCAAATGGATAGACCTTGGTACAACAATCGGAGGTAATTATACATATAACTACGGTTATACAGGCAATGATAACTCCGAGAGCTCAATAGTATCGTGGTGCTACAGAATTCCACCGATAATTCCGGTATTTGATATCTCAGGGAAAACTTACGCAGGTACCAGGGCAGGAGACCTCGGTAATGCACAGAACCCTATCTTCCTGCTTGACAAAAATCAGTGGGATTATACAAAGAGCCTTAACCTCAGTGGCAATGCCTTTATTAGGTTTAATATTCTGAAAGGTCTGTCAATCCAGTCGCGTATAGGTGTTAACTACAACTCCTACTTCTCAAACAATATTAACTATGTTGAGGTTGCCCATGCAGAAAGAGGCACATATGATTACCTTGGCTATTCTGCAGGGACAGGCGTTAACTGGACATGGACCAACACTGCCGAGTACTCTATTATCTTCGGTCAGCATAACCTTAAGGTAATTGCAGGTACTGAAGCCTATGATACTGAAGGTATATCTTTCTCAGCATCAAGAAACCTGTTCTCATTCGATGCCACACAGTACATGACGATGAATACAGGTCTGCGCGACATTACCAACTCAGGTGCTCCTTACGGTGAAAACAGCCTCTTCTCAATTTTCGGACGTATCAACTATTCATTTGCCGACAAGTATCTGTTAGAGGGTGTTGTACGCCGTGATGGTTCTTCACGCTTCGGGGAAAAGAAATACGGTATCTTCCCTGCTGTCTCACTCGGATGGAGAATCACCCAGGAAAGCTTTATGGCTGCAACATCAAGCTGGCTGACCGACCTTAAACTCCGCGTAGGTTACGGTGTTGTTGGTAACGACCGTATGGGTAACTACAACAGCTTTACTCAGTTTACTACCGGAACATCAGGAACAGTTTACGGAGCTTATCCATTTGATGGCTCCAATACAACACTCGGAACTACCGGTTTCTATCTGTCATCACTGGGTAATACCAAAGTGAAATGGGAGAAGTCAACAACAACCAATATAGGTATTGATGCTACTATTCTGAAAAACCTTACAATTAATCTTGATTTGTGGCAGAAAACTACAAGCGACATGCTCTATCCGAAACAGATTCCGCTTGTTGTTGGTAACGTGTCTTCACCATCAATCAATATAGGTGAAATGAAGAATACCGGTATTGACCTCCAGTTAGGCTATTCCAATAGTGCTCTCGGCGGAGACCTCAGGTACAGTGCTGACGTGGTGTTTACAACCTATAAAAATGAAGTTGTAAGGCTCACAGATGTTGCCACCGACTTCTACCAGGGCAGTACCTACCGTGAAAAGATATATACAAGAACACAATCGGGCAGAGCATTCCCCGAATTCTTTGGATGGGTATGCGAGGGTATCTTCCTGGATCAGGCTGAGGTTGACGCATGGCCAAAAGCATTCGGTGCAACCGGAAATTACAATGCACCCGGAAGCTTCAAATACAAGGATGTTGACGGGAACGGATATATAGATTCGAACGACAGAACCTACATCGGTTCACCACATCCTGATTTCACAGCAGGCTTGACACTTGACGTTGAATATAAAGGATTATATGTCAATGCAAACTTCTATGCCTCCTACGGAAATGAAATTGTGAACTATGTACGCCGTTTCATTGACTTTACACAGTTCCCATCGGGTAAGTCGAAGAAAAGGCTCTATGAATCATGGGGAAGCCCGTACCTAAACGGTGACAATTCAAAAGCAACAATGCCTATTATTTACTCAAATGACTCCCGTCACCAGGAGCCTTCTACATTCTTCGTTGAGGACGGTTCATATTTGCGTTTAAGGTCATTAAGAGTTGGATATGACCTGAACAGGTTACTGAAGAACAAACTCAGCAATCTGCAGGTTTACTTCCAGGGTACGAACCTGTTTACTTTAACGAAGTATACCGGACTTGATCCTGAAATCTCCGCGGTTGGAATCAACATGGGAATTGACTCAGGTGCATGGCCTACACCGAAACAGTTTATTTTCGGTATTTCCTTTGGTTTGTAATTTGTAAATCTTTAATAAAGAAAGATATGAAAAGAATTGTAAGTTTATTTTTGAGCATACTGTTTGTCACAGGCCTGATGCTTATTTATTCATGCAGTGAAGAGTTTCTTACTAAGGAGCCTTACGGAACAGCAATAGGTTCTGTTCTTGAATCCCCGACAGGTGTTGAATACCTTCTGACCTCTGCTTATCAGGCAACCAAGGGAAGGTCAATATTCGGTTCTGCAATGGGAACAGATTGGACTTATGGCAGTGGTGCTTCGGACGACTGCTATAAAGGCACAGAACCTGGCGACCAGACGCCATTTAATGATGTCGAAAGATGGGAATGTCTTCCTTCAAACCCGTACATGCGCGAGAGATGGAGGGATTGCTACAATGGCGTTGCCTCCTGTAACCTTGTTCTTGAATACTTGTGGAAAACACAGGCAGGCGCTAATCCTATTCCTGAGGCCAGGGCTAAAGAAATAGAAGGCGAAGCAAAAGCTCTGAGGGCATGGTTCCACTTCCAGGCAAACAAAATCTTCGAAAAGATTCCATATATTAAAACTCAGAAGGAACTCGGAGATGTAAAGCCTGAAGAAGTACCCAACAACTCACCATGCTGGGATGAGATTGAGGCTGACCTTCAGGAAGCTATCAACCTTCTTCCCACCACAAGGCCTAAAGGTGAGAATGGCCGCATCCACAAATATGCTGCCGAAGCTATTAAAGCTCAGGTGCATATGTACCAGGGAGAGTATAACCTTGCAAAGCCCCTGCTGGATGACATCCTGAACAGCGGCAAGTTCAGCCTTGTAAGTGAATACGGCTGGAACTATGACATGACTCACGAAAACAATTCAGAGTCAATATTCGAGCTACAGTGTTCGACTACATCAACGGGTCACACTGGAATGCTTCTTGCAGGAGCAATAAAACACCAGAAAGGTGCAGCTTCGTGCGGAGGATGGGGATTCTACCAGCCTTCTCAGAGCCTGTTCGAGGCATTTCAGGTTGATGCAAACGGCCTGCCTGTTCTTGACCCGGCTGCCCGTGACTCACTTGCAAATGACATTAAATTTAAGGGAACGGATGAGTTCATTCCTACCGACCATCTACTTGACCCGCGTGTTGACTATACCATCGCACGCCGTGGAATCGATTTCAAGGGATGGGGCATACACCCGGGCGAGCCTTGGATAAGAAACCCGAGTAATGGCGGCCCGTTCATGACCAAGAAGTTCATGCAGGCACAATCAGAGCAGGCTCTTAACTCCTATGGTACAGGCTTCTATAACGGACTCAACTTCAGATTGTACCGTCTGAGCCATATTATTCTCTGGAGGGCAGAGTGCGCCGTGGAAGATGGCCAGCTCGATTATGCACGTCAGCTGGTGAACATGATCAGGAACAGGGCAAAGAGCACAACACCAATAAAGGGTCGTGTAACCCAATATAAGGACCTTCTTAATCTTGCAGCCGGTGCAGTCGACTGGAATGCTCCTGCAGCAAACTACAAAGTCGAACCTTATCCTGATGTGCCAGGCCAGTATCCATTCGATACTAAAGAAAATGCCCGCCTGGCAGTCAGGGAAGAAATCAGACTTGAGTTTGCCACAGAAGGTCACCGCTTCTTCGACCTGAGACGCTGGGGCATTATCAAACCAGTTCTTGATGCCTATGTTGCCCGCGATATAAGGGTAAGAGGCTTTATGACAGGTGCTGTCTACGAACCTGACCGTGACGACTACTGGCCATTGCCACAGGACCAGCTCGACATCCAGAAAGGTGTACTGCAGCAAGACCCGGCATACGGCAAATAGTTGATGATTATCAACATAAAATAAAAAGGGACGCTGAATTCAGCGTCCCTTTTTTTATTCTTCATATTCAGACAGGACTCTCAAAATAGTGATATCAATTAACTACAAAGGACGCAAAGTCTTTCCAAAATTTGGGTGAACTTTGCGTCCTTAGCGGTTAAAAACTAATCTGGTAAAATGAAAATTATTTAACTGAAAACCTGTAAACAGTTCTTGAAGTAAACGTCTCACCCGGATTAAGTACCGTTGAAGGAAAATCTGGATGATTGGGGCTATCGGGAAAATGACCCGTTTCGAGGCAAAGACCCGACCTGTAAGTGTAAGGTTTCCCGCCATAACCTATTCTGGTGCCGTTCAGGAAGTTACCACAGTAAAACTGTATCCCTGGCTGGTCGGTTATTACTTCCATGAACCTTCCTGTAAGGGGATCATAAACAGTGGCATCAACTTCTTCAACGTTGTCAAGAACAAAGGTATGATCGTAACCCTTCCCCAGAATAAGCTGATCGTAGGGTTCATTAATTCTTTCACCTACAGTATGTGGTGTTGTAAAATCAAACGGCGTACCTGCCACCTGACGCAACTCACCAGTTGGTATCAGGGTTGAATCAACAGCAACAAACCTCGATGCCTTTATTACAAGTTCATGATCCAGTATGTCGCCGTTTCCGGCACCATGAAGGTTGAAATATGCATGATTTGTAATATTCAGAACCGTCTTTTTATCGGTGGTGCACGTGTAATCAATAATTATTTCGTTGTTATCTGTCCATGTATAGGTTGCCTCAACATGCATGTTACCGGGGTAACCCTCTTCCATATCGGGACTGTGGTAAGTAAATTTAACCGACGGATATTGAGAATTTTTCACTATCTCTCCCTCCCACACAACACTGTGCCATCCTCCCGGTCCGCCATGCAAACTGTTAGGCCCGTTATTCAGTGTTAAGGTATATTCCACGCCGTCGAGGGTAAATTTTCCCTTAGCTATACGGTTGGCGTACCTGCCCACTACCGAGCCGAAATACGGATCTCCATTTATCATACCTTCGAAAGTATCGAACCCGAAGGTAATGTTATCCTTCTTCCCTTCCCTGTCGGGCACTTCAATCCATACTATACGGGCCCCGAAACTCGAAAGCTTCAATACGTTGCCCTGTTTATTGGTAAGAGTGAAAAGATATACATCCTTTCCTTTATGTGTTCCCTGCAATTCTTTTGTTACTTCTGCCCTGCCCTTTCCTTTCTGATTGCATGATACTGCCAGGGTTAACACAATAATCGCCATAACTGATAAAACAACTGCTTTTTTCATTGGTAAATATTTTTTATGAAATCTAATTTAAAAATAAAATCTTATGTTAAAAACTCCCGATAAACTGTCAATTACAGGTATTTTTCACAGGTGCTTATATGAGACATTTCAGTTACCTGCCTTGCTATCAGGCTCAAAAACCATTACTGCTTCAGTTTCTGTAAGCAAATCATCACGGCAGATATCAGCCTGAATATAAACTGCAGGTACACCCGGAAAACTCTTTTCTGTTATTTCCTTAACAATACTAAAATCTTCCTTTCTCCTTATATAAACCCTCAGCAACAGATATCTGCCTGAACCTGAAAAATTACGTCCAGATGTCTTTCGTATGCGCTCAGGTTCGCTGAGCGTTTTGATATTATTTATAGTTACTGTTACCTGCTTTGCTATATCCCCTTTCCCTATTGTTTCCTGACCAATTATAGAAGCCGTTCCCGAAATAAAAAGTATCAGATTGCTTCTGTTTTCAACCAGCAATGCTCTTTCAAACTGAGGTGGATTTTTGGGCTTTGTACCATTAAGCGGTAAGCCTTTCAGTACCTGCTGACCATATTCATAAGCATTAATCTGAAGTGGATTACTAACAGGCATTATCAGCAATTCTTCTCCTGAATCAACTGCACAAATATCAAGAAATACTCCCGGCATTTTCATACCCACTCCGGTTGCCGAAGGAAAATGTTTTACAGTCCGGTATTTTCTGTAACACTCACTTCTTATATCGTTGAATATCTGATAATTTTGATATTCGTCCCTGACTTCAAGAATGTTTCCGATATAATTCCATTGCCTTACAACATTATCGAATGACATTCCTTCAAGCTGTAAAATTTCAAGAACATTATCAAAAGCGAAATATGCAGCATGTTTTAAACTTTCAGGAAATTCTTCTCCTACACCGGCTGCCCACAATTCCCTGTATTGTGATTGTTCAACAATTACATATGGTAATCCATTAAACAATTTTGTTTTGTATGAAGCCCCTCTGCCAACAGCAAACATTGCCTCAACAACTACTTTAAACGGTTGTTCAGGAGGGTGAACAGTTACATTGACAGCAGGGCTTTCGGTGCCCAGTGCATCAAGGAGTGAATCTATTATCTGCCTTCGAATTTCTATAAACGAATTATATTCTGTAACATCAATAAATACATTAAACTTTACAGGCCGGTATCCGTCTTTAATAAATTCCTTCAGTTGTTTCAGACATTGTTCCCATTCATTTATTACTGTTCCCTCTTTTTCAGGCAAGCAAACAATATATTTCTTCAGCATATCATTATTTTTCGCAACAAAAATAACATTTTCCTGTGGCGAATCAAAGAAGTTTCCTTTCACGAGAAACTCAATCTTTCAGAAATCCGGCTGCTTCAGATTTAACAGGCAGCCATACAATCATCTGCCCCGGTCCACGATTGTTCCAGTATGCATAAGGAATGAGAGTGACCGGTTCAGGCTCCATAAACCTTATTTCACCCTCGGACGGCTTTGTTGCCTGTCGCCCCTGAACAGTAATTATTTGCACACCTCCAAGCAGGTCGTTACGGAACATGGTGGATAGAACTGCGGTTGTATCAATGATAAGATTTCGCACGTTGCCTGTGTTGTTATCGGGCCATTCAGCACAATAGACAAAAGGTCCTCTCTGAAAAGCAACTCTTCCTGCATCATCTTTTACTCTTTCATCAGCACATATCACTCTAACCGGCATGGGGAAATCTACAACAACCCTGTCTCCTTTCTTCCATTTTCTTTTTATAACCGCATATCCTTTATCAATTGAATATTTTACAACTATACCGTTTACTGTCAAAGAGAATTTTTCACCTGAAGTGTTTGTAAATCTGTATAATCGTCCCGGTATAGCCTCATTTCTTACCCACCCGGGTATTCTTAACCTCAAAGTAAAATTTGTCTCTTTTTCAGGTTCTACAGATATTTCCACTCTACCCTCCCATGGGTATTGTGTGTCCTGAACAATAACGATGTTTTGTTTTCCGGCATTAATTTTTGCTCTATTAGAAGCATAAAGATTTATATAGATATCCTTATCGGCAACAGCATAGATATAGCCTGGTATAGCAGGCATGAACCTTGCAATATTAGAGGGGCAGCAAGCGCATCCGAACCATGCCTGGCGTTTATGCTGTCCTTTAGATTCGAGCGGATTGGGATAAAAAAATCTGTCGGCTGAAAGCGAGACGCCCGAAAGCATTGAATTATAAAGTGTTTTTTCAATTATGTCATAATATTTTGCATCGCCGTGAAAGAGGAAGAGTCTGTGATTGAAGAATATATTACCTATTGAAGCACATGTTTCACAATAGGCTGTCATGTTAGGCAGTACATAAGGACCTGCAAACCCTTCATTTCCTCCCGAAGCTCCTATTCCACCGGTCACATACATTTTTCTATAAACCAGATCCTCCCATATACGCGTTATCGCATTCAGATACCGGTTGTCGTTTTTAAGCGCTGCGATATCAGCCATTCCCGAGTACATATATGTTGCCCTCACCGCATGTCCCACTGCTTCCGTCTGGTCAACAGGAAGAATGTGTGCCTGATTATATTCCTGCCCCTCTGGACCCCGAATATCGAGGAAAAATTTTGCCAGATCGAGATATTTCTCATCACCTGTGATTCTGTATAGCTTTGCCAGTCCCATCTCGATAACCTGGTGACCGGGATAAACTTTAAGCCTGTCGTATCCAAAATCTTTCGCGACCAGGTCAGCCGATTTCATGGCAATATCAAGAAGTGTCCTCTTTCCGGTTGCCTGGTAATGGGCTACGGCAGCTTCGTACAGATGTCCGATGTTGTAGAGTTCATGACTCAGGACTGAATCGAGTTCCCAGCGCCGGGGACTTGCCCATTCATGTAATCCTTCACCACCGTGCATCTCAGCTATGGTGCGGTTGGTATAGAGATACCCATCATCTTCCTGTGCCAGGCCTATTTTCCAGATAAGTGTATCGAGATATGCCTCCAGCTTCGGATCGGGAAAAGTCTGAAGCGAATAAGATGCACCCTCAATGATTTTGAAGACATCTGAATCATCAAAAGGATAAAGGGTCTGGAACTTTCCGGTATCCAATCCTCCTGCAATTTCGAAATTCTTAATCCTGCCTGTCGATTCACAATAGCCAAATGCTATCGGGATTGTGATTTCAGCATTCTTTTTTATCCTTGGTGCCCAGAAATCATCAGTAAGCTTCACTGAAGTAAAAGGGACAGGCTTAACAGGGTAATCACCAGTTTTGTGCCCTGTGCATCCGGTTGCTGCCAGGATAATATTAATGACCAGCAAAACCCTTAAAAGATTCTTCATATCATTTCAATTCAAGTGCTACCACTGATTTTGCCGGCATGTTTATTGTAAGAACGCCGTTGCTGTATTTATAACCCTTGAATTCGGCTGGCTTAACATTGTCGGGATTCTCGAAAGTATTATGCGCATTCATCTCACGGGCAGTTAATACCTGACCTGAAATAGTTTTTACTGTTGCACCTATTACAGGGCAGGTCACTGTTATATCCTTTGAGGGATTTAGGTTTGCCATTGTAATGAGTATTGTACCGTCTTTACCCATCGAAGCTGATGCCGAAATGGCTGGAATCTTTTTATCTCCATAAGTATAATTCTCGCATTTCAGGTCAGTTTTCAGGAGCCTTGCATCCTGATGGTTTTTAAACATCTTGAATACATAATATGTTGGGGTCAGTACCATTTTGTCATCCTTCGTAAGAATTACAGCCTGAAGAACGTTGACCATCTGTGCAAGGTTAGCCATCTTAACCCTGTCAGCATGATGGTTGAAAATATTCAGGTGTATTGCGGCTGTAATGGCATCGCGTAATGTGTTCTGCTGATACAGAAAACCAGGATTTGTACCGGGTTCGACATTAAACCAGTTTCCCCATTCATCAACAATCAACCCCTTTATTTTATTCGGGTCGTAGCGATCCATAATATTCTTATGGCCAATTATTATTCTTTCGATGTCGTAATTGAGGCGGAAAGTTTCGAACCATTCCCTCTCGTCGAAATTGGTAGCGGAGCCTTTATAGTTCCATCCGTCAACCACTGAATAGTAATGAATGGATATACCCTGGAACATGTTTCTGGTGGAAGGATCTTTCATTAGAGTTTCCGTCCACTGAAAATTGTCGCCGTAGGGTCCGCAGGCTATTTTGTAAAGACGGTTACCTCCATAGTTATTAAGGTATGTCGAATACTGGCGCATGACTGATGCATAAAATTCATCTGTCATATTTCCGCCGCATCCCCAGTTTTCGTTGCCTATCGCCCAGTACCTGACCTTCCATGGTGTTTCCCTGCCGTTCTCCTTGCGGAGTCTTGTCATGGGACTCTCAGCATCACTTGTGAGATATTCAACCCACTCTGCCATCTCCTGAACTGTTCCTGAACCCACATTCCCGTTGATATAAGCATCGCATCCAAGCAGTTCGGTGAGCTTCATAAACTCGTGTGTTCCGAAGGAATTATCTTCGGTCACCCCGCCCCAGTGGATGTTTATTATAGAGGCTCTCTTTGACTGTGGACCAATTCCATCGCGCCAGTGGTAAGTATCGGCAAAACATCCTCCGGGCCAGCGAAGATTTGGCACCTTAATCTCACGCAGTGCAAAAAGAACATCATTCCTTATACCGTAGGTATTTGGAATTTTTGAATCGGGTCCTACCCATATACCTCCATAAATACAGGTGCCTAGATGTTCCGAAAAGTGCCCATATATGTCTTTTGATATTACCGGACCGGGATTATTTGCAACTATCACAAACTGATTTACGGTTTCATTTCCTGTTTTCTGCGGATAAACAGCTGTTGTCAGGAATCCCAGAAAGAGTACTACCAGGGTTAAAATCTTTTTTCTTTCCATAGCATATAATATTTTTATTATTATTTGTTTTCACTCTGTAAGCTCATTTTCAATGAAGGTGCCCAGTTTCTTATATTTCTCATAAAGTATTCTGTATTTATCAGCTTTATGTGGGTTGGGCACATATTCTTTCTCAAACCCGCCGCCCATGGCTTTTTGTGCTGTTGGGATATCGGGGTGTATGCCAGCTACAACCGAGGCAGCCATTGCTGAGCCAAGTGCCACAGTTTGTTCCGAACGTGCCACTTTGATAGGCACATTCAGGACGTCGGCCACCACCTGCATTACATATGGGTTTTTCTTTGCCACTCCGCCAATAGCAATAACTCCTTCTATTCTTATACCTTCTTCGATGAAGCGGTCGTTTATCATTTTAGCGCCGAAGGCTGTTGCCTCCACGAGTGCTTTGAAGATGCGCGGGGCGTCAGAGCCAAGAGTTAGTCCTGTAATGGCACCTTTCAATTCCTGATTCGCAAACGGAGTACGTCGCCCATTGAGCCAGTCGAGAGCCAGCAGTGCTGTTTCCTCATCATTAAGAGTCAGAGCATGATGGCTCAGTTCGGCAATAATTTTATCGGATGATTCATTTCTGATTCTCTCTATTGTTTTTTCGTCGAGCCAACTCATCCGGGGAATAATCGTTTCAAGAGGCCACATCAGCAGGCGGCTGAACCAGGCATATACATCGCCGAACGCCGACTGCCCGGCCTCCAATCCGAGCATTCCCGGCACTATTGACCCATCAACCTGCCCACATATACCTTTTACAAGCTTATCGCGCGCCTCTTCCATCGGGACGATGAGCATATCGCATGTAGAAGTGCCCATTACTTTAACCAGCTGGTATGGTTTAATCTCTCCTCCCACAGCTCCCAGATGGGCATCGAAGGCTCCTGCTCCAACCTTTACCCGTGTCGAAAGTCCCAGCCTCTCTGCCCATTCCCTTGTAAGGGTACCCACAACCACATCACAGGTATATGTTTCTTTATAGAGCCTCTCCCTCAATCCGGCAAGTAATGGATCAAGCCTTACCAGAAACTCTTCAGAGGGCAGTCCGTTGAAATCGGGGTGCCACATTGCCTTGTGCCCTGCTGCACAGCGGCTTCTTTTTATCTTAAGAGGGTCAGTCTCACCAGTAAGAAGCGCAGGTATCCAGTCGCAGTGCTCAACCCACGACCATGCATTTCTTCTGACTTTTTCATTCCTGCGAAGCACGTGAAGAATCTTTGCCCAGAACCACTCCGATGAATAGACTCCACCTTCATATTTCGTATAATCTTCACCACCCCATGTTCTGGCAAGCCGGTTTATCTCAGCTGCTTCATCAACTGCTGTGTGGTCCTTCCAGAGAATAAACATTGCATCAGGCTCTTCCTTAAATTCTTTCTTAAGCGAAAGAGGTACTCCCTGCCTGTCGACAGCAACAGGTGTTGAGCCTGTAGTGTCAACAGTTATACCTTCTATGTTGTCTATTACATCCCGCCCAAGTCCACGTAACGCCTCCCTTACAGAAACCTCCATGCCCTCAATATAATCCAGTGGGTGCTGGCGGAACTGATTGATGGCAGGATTGCAGTATAAACCCTTCTTCCATCGAGGGTATTCAAATACAGATGTTCCAACTATCTCGCCATTAAGCGCATTGACTACAACAGTGCGAACCGAATCGGTTCCGTAATCGAGACCTATTACATATTTGTCAGCCATATTCTTTTCTGTTTTTTTATTCTTTTTCCTGTCCGTAATACGCATCTTTGCCGTGTTTCCTCAGAAAATGTTTATCAAGCAAAGCTCTGTCAATAGCCTGTTGATTTCCTAGAAGCACTGTATAGAAAGCCATTCTTGCCACCTCCTCGAGTGTGACTGCATTGTAAACTGCCTCATCAGCATTTTTACCCCAGCTAAAAGGTCCATGGCAGTTTACGAGAACCGATGGCATAAAAAGAGGGTCGGTTGAGCCAATCTGTTCAACAATCACCCTGCCGGTATTGGCCTCATAATCTGATTTTATTTCCTCAGGGTTAAGTTTACGGGTGCATGGCACTTCGCCATAGAAGGTGTCGGCATGGGTCGTACCCAGAGGAGGAATCCCTCTTCCCGCCTGAGCCCACGCAGTTGCATAGGTTGAGTGAGTATGAACTATCCCGCCAACCGAAGGCCATGTTCGATACAGAATGATATGAGTGGGAGTATCAGTTGACGGTTTCATTTTACCTTCAATTATATTCCCTAGAAGGTCAAGTACTACCATGTCAGATGCCTTCATCTTTGAATAGCTCACTCCCGAGGGTTTTATCACAATATAACCTGTTTCAGGGTCACGACCGCTTACATTACCCCAGCTTTGGATAACTAGCCCCTGTTTTACAATTTCCAGGTTGGCTTCAAGAACTTGTTCTTTGAATTTTTCAAGCATATTTTTATAATGTCCTTAAATATATTTCAGTAAGTTTTTTCAGCTTACATCAAGGTTGAAGTAAAAACCCTTCTGTGTAAACACTTCGTATTTTTCGGGGATGAACCTGTAATACCATGCACCCCTTTTGGATGTTATCTTCTCCTTTTCGTCGAGTTTTTCGAGCAGGTTCATTGAGAGAATTTTTTTGCGAAAATTTCTTTTATCAATTTTTCTCTGGTATATAGCCTCGTAAAGATCCTGAAGCTGTACAAGTGTGAATTTTTCAGGTAGCAATTCAAATCCCACAGGTTTCACTTTAGCTTGCTGGCGAAGCTCGTTAAGTGCTCTTTCCACCATCCTTGTATGGTCGAAAATAAGTTCCGGAAGTCTTGAAATGGAGCGCCAGTGAGCTCCATTCTTTTCGGCAAGTTCTCTATCTATATCCTGAATTTTTATCAGTGCGTAGAATGAAGTTGAAATAACTCTTGCTCCCGGATCTCTGTCAACCTCACCATATGTATAATTCTGTTCCATATATACATTTCTGAGTCCGGTCAGATTGTAGAGTACTCTGGCTGCAGCCTCTTCCAGGCTTTCATTTTCATAAACAAATCCTCCTGCCAGCGACCATTTACCTTTTGCAGGCTCGAAACCCCTCTTTATCAGAAGCAGTTTCAGTTCTTTCTCCATTATGTCGTATCCGAAAATGATGCAGTCAACCGCTACGAGGTGTTTTGGTATTCCTGAATAAATTTTCATATGATTCAGGTGCTTTGTTAGGATGTTGAATAGAAGCATGCAGGGGGTTAACTGATGCCCCCTGCAATATGATAGTATGCTTCATTCCACATGAGTTCTTTTCTGAACTGGTTGAGGTCGCATTTTTCACCGATATGGAGGAATTCTATGCCTGTCATAACGGCGAAGTCTTCCATATGTTCGGCGGTAAGAGCAAGGCTGAATCCGGTATGGTGTGCTCCACCGGCATATATCCATGCTGCCGCAGCTGTTTTGAGGTCAGGAAGAGGTTTCCAGAGTACTCTGGCAACGGGCAGTTTGGGCATATCGGGGCATTCAACCGACTCAACATCATTTACTATCATCCTGAATCTGTTGCCCAGATCTATTACCGAAACGTTTATTGCCCTGCCTGTCTGGGCGCTGAATACGAGGCGAGCCGGATCTTCCCTGCCTCCGATAGAAAGCTGGTGTATTTCAACAGAGGGTTTGCCTTTTGCTATTGACGGGCACACTTCAAGCATATGGGCACCGAGCACTCTCATTCCTGCCGGGTCGAAATGATAGGTATAGTCTTCCATAAATGAGGTACCACCTTTAAGTCCGGAAGCCATAACCTTCATAGAGCGCACAAGTGCAGCTGTTTTCCAGTCACCCTCGGCACCGAAACCATATCCTTTTGACATGAGTCGCTGAACTGCCAGCCCGGGTAACTGCTTCAAACCGTGAAGGTCTTCGAAAGTAGTGGTAAAAGCCTTGAAATC
>Ga0116166_1000276_pt1 | contig 49749 bp, 62 predicted proteins | sample AD_JPNMR2_MetaG_FD_89884 | JGI IMG/M metagenome (GOLD analysis project Ga0116166, IMG submission 89884) | Active sludge microbial communities of municipal wastewater-treating anaerobic digesters from Japan - AD_JPNMR2_MetaG | ecosystem: Engineered > Bioreactor > Anaerobic > Digestate | place...
CACCGCAACGTATACTCCCTCTCCAACTGTCACTTATACGGCTACTGCCACGTTTACCTTCACCCCAACGAACACAGCCACCGCAACGGCGACTCAGACGGCAACGCCCTCTCGAACGCCAACTTCCACGGCTACGTGGACGTTCACTCCTTCTCCAACGAATACTGCCACACGCACGCCGCTCCCACCTTCTACTCAATCAACCACATTCACTGCCACATCCACTTTTACATCGACCCCTTCTCGAACGCCGACGTTTACCCCAAGCAATACGGCCTCACCAACAGCGTTTCCACTGCCTCCGGCCGTTTCCCTGACAGAGCATTGGTGGATCTGGGAGTCTGGCATTTTGAACATCACCCCGAAAACCTACCCCATCGCCAGCGTGAAGCTGACAATTAGCGATCCGCAAGACCGCTGGCCGGCAGTGACGCTGGAGTTCGATCCGCGTAAACAATCCGAACTGGTGGTTTGGGACCGGCGTTTTGCGGATGGCACACTGGCACCGAGTGGAGAGTATCCTGTGCAGGTACGCGTCTGCGATGATCACAACCTATGTGCTAACACCACTGGGAGGATCTCAATCCCGGATGGGGTCTGGCCGACCATAACCCCGACATTCACGCCAATAACTACCTCTATGACATTGCCTTCTGCCACTCCAACGAGCACCAAGATGCATGCTTCTCCCACGCCGTCACTGGTGGTCCCCTCTCCTACGCCAATTACACCGACCCCACATCCAATCCCGTGGCCGCTCTGGCAAATGCTTGGCTTGGTGGGGCTGATGATCGTGATCGCCTCCGCCAGTGTGGTGGATCCGCGTCCGAAGGCTTTGCGCCGGCTGGGTGAGGTGATGGAACAAATATCCAACCGCAATCAGCTCGACTCATCCCGAGATGAAAACTAACTTCAAATTGAAAGGAAACAAATAAATGGAACTTCTTCTTGCTTTGGCCGTGATCACCGCGGTGATCATCTTTGGCGCTTTGATCAGTCTCGGAAACGAACGACAGCGCAAGGCGATTGATGAATTGCGCGAACAGGTGGTCTTGTGGGCCATTCACGATTTGCGCATTAAGCGAGAACATCTGGCGCGTGATGTGCGTGTGGATGATCCCTTGGGCTGGCTGAGCCGTATGACCGAGAAAATACTTGGGCCAGTGGTGAATTTAAAGGTGGTGGAGTTCTTTCAGGATCCTCCGGTAGTGGTTTGTTCAAATGAAAATGAGAATCATCGAATCATTTTCTCTACCCTTTCTCCCGATGAAGTGAACGGTCTAAGAAATGCAAGGAAAAACAGGCTTACCAATCCCTTAATGAGTAATCCGCTATTATCCATGCCCAGAAAGGTAGTTGCATATCAACTATCAACATTAAATTGTGGTTTTCTTTTTGACGCGGAATTCGAACTTGCCTGGAAAGGGATTACCGGACACAGTGCAGAGAATTCTGAACGGTTGTGGATGTATCTAACACGTTGATCAGAAATTCGGTTTTTTAAATGGCAGAAGTCGGAAGCCTGGTGCGCTCCCGACTTCTGTTCTGCATCTGGATTTGTTATGGCTTGCCATCCAACGAGAGTCCAGCCTCCTCCCATGCGGTGGTTCCGCCATCCAGCATCCACAGATTGGTGTAGCCCTCAGAAATCAAGGTGGCGACTGCCTTTTTTGCCATACCAGACGTAAGGCAATAGACCAGAATTTGCGCGCCTTTCTCAGGGGGAAGTTGATCCAGATTTTCCCCGATCCGATCATATGCCAGGCGCAGATCCGTTTGCGGGATGTCGCCCTGCCACGGGGTGTGGACATTGATCATCGTGAAATCTTTATCTTCCAGCATGGTCTGTAATTCCTGGGCAGATACAACGCGGTAACTGCCGCCGTCCACGCTTACTTCCTGCCCGACCTTTGGCGAACCCTGACACGCGCCAAGCACGAGCGACATGGCGACAGCAAACGTCAGGAAGAATTTCTTTCGTGCAAACATATTAACTCCTTCATATTTCAAAAGCCTTATGGCTCAACGGGATAACCCGCGTCCACCCAGACATTGAATCCGCCGAGCAGAGGGGTCACGTTTTGAAATCCGTTTTCCAGCAGAATGGACGCCGCACGGGCGCTCGATTCTTCGCTGGGTCAGGTGCAATACGTGATGATCCACTGATTCGGATCGAGTTCGGCGAGCCGCGATTCGAGGTCGGCGAGTGGGATGGATAACGAGCCAGGGATGTGGCTCATGGTAAAAACGTCGGCGCCGCGCACATCCACAAATACGGCTGTTCCCGCATCGAGCGCGGCTTTTGCGTCCTCCAACGATACGCGCGGGATTTCGGGATAGGTTTCCTCATCGTGCGCGCTCGAAGCGGGGGAGGCGGGCTGACCAGCCCCGTTTTGTGTTATCAGCAAGACCGCCGCAAGAAGCAGGAGCAATCCGCCAGCGATCAGAAATAGAATCGGGAACTTTTGTGGTTTTCGTTTTTTCATGATTAACTCCAAACAAAAGGAAAATATAAGCGCCCCGCGATCTCCGCAAAAGCGGCAATAGCGGGTTCGCGCCGCTCAACCTAGCGCAAAGTTTAATTGATTTAGAACAGGATTGGGGGATGAGAAATTCGTGTGGCTCGTTCGAGCGGAATCCGTGTCGGGAGGTGAATCACGCCTGGCGATTTGCCATCCGCTATCGGGGTCGGGAAAGAGGCGGTCAACACACCAGACTGCAACTGGCACACCAGACAGACGTCCACTCCCGAAGCGTCGCTCCCGCCTTCCGTCGCATCGACACAGTTGCAAAGGGGGATGGCAGACGCGGAGTGTGCCGCTAGACCGACCATCAGCAGGCACAAGGTTAGGGTCAGGATCAAACGCTGGGAGCTGTTCATGGTACGACAGGTTGATTATATCCGCGGGCGGCATCCCCCAATTAATAGTTGGATTAGGGTTCCGTGACGGGAACTTCGATCACAACACCGCCCGCACTTTTGAAGTTCAAGGTTAGCGTGATCGTATCACCGACTTTCAAGTCGCGGATAAGACCGACGAACATCACGTGCAACCCGCCCGCTTTGAATTCGACTTTCCCGCTGGCGGGGATGTTCAGCGCCTCCTGCATCTGCATGGACATCACGCCGTTTCCGTCCATCATGCTCATGTGAACTTCAGCGGCCGCGGCAATGTCCGAATTGACACTCAACAGAGTGTCGTCGGACGCGGTTCCGTTTTCGATGATGAAGTACGCCGCACCGTTCTCGCCTGCGCTGGCGGGTCGCGCCCAGGCATCCCGAATCGTCAACTTGCCTGAGGAGGAACCACACGCGCTGGCAAACAATGTTGTCAGCAAAAGTACGATGATCAAGGCTTTGTTTTTCACGAACGTCTCCTTTTGAATTTATTTCTTGTTCGATTGTTTCAAGAGTTGGATCAAGTCATCTGCCATATCTGTTGCGCTTGTGCCATACGGAAAGGTCATGAGCAGATTCCCATCCTGGTCAATGACATACACACTTGCGGTGTGACTCACCAAATAGCCTGCCGCGCTGCCTGTATCCTGCTTTTCGACAAACACTCCCAATTCCTTCCAGATCGGTTCAAGGTCTGTCAGGCTCCCGCTCAGCCCGATGAATTCAGGGTTAAATCGCGCCGTATACTCCGCGACCTTGTCAGGCGTATCACGATCAGGGTCGGCCGTGATCATCACAAAGGCGATCTTCTGCGCGTCTTCACCCAAACGTTCATGCACCTGTTTGAAAGTCGCCAATGTAACGGGACAGACATCGGGGCAACTGGTATATCCGAAGAAAAGCAATACGATTTTCCCTTTCGCATCGCTCAGGCGAAACGACACATCGTTTGCAGTTTGAAGAGTAAAGTCCGTCACGGGGAGCGGCGGATCAATTACAGCGCCGTGGAAGGTGTGCGGTCTGCGGAATATGAACGATGCGGCGAGCGCAATCCCAAGCACCGCAGTCGCCATAATCAGTGGGGTAAAAGAAATTTTCTTATTCATTTATTCTCGCTTTTTTCAAAAAATTTTCGCAAGCCGAACGACCCAAGCCCGATGGCTGGCACGGAGAGCAGCCAAAAAAGTTTGTCGTGTCCCTGCCATGCCAGGATAACACCTGCCGTGAGAATGATCAAACCTACCCCAACTATCAGGATTGCCAGTTTCCTGTCAACATGGGTTGAGCCAAAGCCAAATATGGCGATGGACGCAAGGGTAACTCCTGCGAGAATAACCGCCACGCTGTCCAATGTGTGCGGCAAAAAACCGGGGACAAGTACGAGTACGTACAGCCCCAAGCCTGCCAGTAATGTAAACCAATGCCATTTCATAAGTCTCTTTATCCAATCAAATCCAAAGAATTCAAACTTTTTATAATCGTTGTTATCGAAACAACAAGCGTCCCCACATGATGATGGAGACTCCGATCAGTGCAAACGCCGCGCCGATGATATCGAAGCGGTCGGGACGCCAGCCATCGAAGACCATGCCCCACAGAATCGAAAGAACGACAAAGATTCCGCCATACGCCGCATACACACGACCGAAGGCTGATTCTGTTTGCAGGGTTGGAATCACCCCGTAGAGGATCAACACCGCGCCGCCAACGAGTCCAATCCACAGCGCTTTACTTTCCCGAAGCCACTGCCAGACGAGATATCCGCCCCCGATTTCGGCAAGACCAGCCAAAAGGAATAGAACGAGCGCTCTCAAAATCGCGCTAAAAGAAAGGTTCATAACCTTCTCCGTTCAAGACTGTAGCGCAAAACAGAATTTGCATTTGCCACCAGCGGAATGTAACGCAACAGATTGAACACGCCCAAGCGCGGCTCACGCTGGTCGAAGTAGCCCCACTTGTCCAGCAATCGCAATCCCCATGCTTCAAGCTGACGGGGATCATCCACCGCCCAATCGGCGCGGGTACCGGTTTCTTTTAAGAGCGTGCTGGTGCGTTTGTGGGTGTTCACCGTGAGCGACGAGTACGCCTCAAAGACCAGCTCCGCGCCTGGAAAACTCGCCGCCAGAGCCGTGATGACCCCTTTTACTTCAGTCTCGGTAAAATAGGAGAACACACCCTCCGCCAGAAAGATGACCGGTTTGTTCATTTGCGCCACCACATCCAGCCACGTCAGGTCGAACATTGAATGGGCCAGGGTCTGGCAACGCTCGGCATCTTTCAAATAACCGCGCCGTAATTCAATGACTTCCGGCAAATCCAATCCCAGCCAGGTCATCTGGCCGTTGTCGAGGCGGTCGAAGCGCGTGTCCAGGCCACAACCGATATCCACCACTAAGCCGCCCGGGTTGCGATCCAAAAAAGAACGCGCAAAGCGATCGAATTGCCGGGCGCGCATGGCGACAAAGAACTGATCGTGGTTGCTCATTCCCATCAGCAGGTTGCGGTTGTCACCCAACGCATGGAACAATTCCACAGCCAGCGGGTCGTGCAAGATGGCATCCGGGCGCATGCTTTCAAGGGCGCGAACCGACAACGGCGCGAACAACGTACGGGCAACACCTTGTAGTTCGGGAAGGGTCATTTTTCATCTCGCTTTCTTAGACACACAAAGAGCATCGGCACGCGGTGGCAGTACGCCTGCCACTGTTCGCCAAATTCGGCAGACAGGGCTTGCTCTTCCCGGCGGGCGCGCCGGAGAACGAACGGCGCAAAAAGGGCAAACAGGACTGTCGTCCAAGTTTTGTAGATTAGCAGACTGCCAAATGCGGCAACCATCAACCCCAAGTACATCGGGTGGCGCACAATCGCATACGGTCCGCGAGTGACCAACTGATGATCGGCATACAACTGCGCGCCAAAGCCAGTTGAGACAAAGTACATTTTTCCGAGCGCCAGCCGTCCCCACAAGACGAATGCCATGCCGGGAAAGTATAGGAGCGCACCGGCAACGAGAAACAGCGCGCGGATGTCAGGGGGGAGAGTCGGCAGCAGGGGTTTCCAGAAGATAACCGAAACGGCTAGAAAGAGCAATGTCATCAGCGCGTAAAATGCCGGGGAGCGCAACCAGCCTGCGGCGCGTCCGGCCGTTCTCCCAGTGGGGTGACGTGTCCCGCGCCAGATCCCGTAAAGGATGATTCCCAACGTCGTATACGCGATCATCCCACCGAACCAGCGAAGCAAAGTTTCGATCATTGCCAGGGTCATTGATGCAGTTACCTTTCACGTAGACTGCTTATATCCCAACAATCTCAACGCATTTGCAACCACCACCAGCGTGCTGCCTTCGTGGAAAATGATGGCAATGCCGATGCTGACAATTCCCGTCAACGAGGTGATGACAAGCAAGGCGATCACGCCGAGCGAGATGAACAGGTTCTGCATGATGATATTTCGCGTGGCGCGTCCCAAGCCAACCGCAAATGGAAGTTTGGAAAGATCGTCGCCCATCAAGGCAACGTCGGCAGTTTCGAGAGCAACATCCGTTCCTGCGCCGCCCATGGCAATGCCCACGGTTGCATTTGCCAGCGCGGGCGCGTCGTTCACGCCGTCGCCGATCATGGCAACCTGTCCATATTCTTTTACAAGATCACGAATGACGATCAACTTGTCTTCGGGCATGAGGTCGGCGCGGTAGTCGGTGAGACCCACTTGTGCGGCAATGGCAGAGGCAGAGCGGACATTATCGCCCGTCAGCATGATGGTGTGCTCCACGCCGATTTTCTTCAATGCGCTCATCGTTGACGCGGCTTCCTGACGCAATGTATCGGCAAGAGCAATCAGCCCAATCGGAGTATTATTTTCAGCAACCCAAAACAATGTCTTGCCTGATCCTTGTAGAGATTGCGCTTTTTGAATCGCATCGGCGGCAAGCGTCACACCCGCTTCATCCATCAACTTTTGATTGCCGATCCAAATCGTTTTGCCGTTCAAGATGGCGCGCAAGCCGCGACCCGTCAGCGATTCGACTTCGTCCATAACGGAAACAGGCATACCCTGAGTCTGAGCCGAGCGGACAACTGCCTGCGCAAGCGGATGTGCGGATCGTGATTCCGCTCCCGCCGCGATGGATAGTAAATCCGCTTCCTTCCACCCCGAGGCTGGGAACACGACAACATCTGTTACCTCAGGCTTACCGTGAGTCACTGTGCCCGTTTTGTCGAAGGCGATGGCTTTGAGGCGACCGAGATTTTCGAGATGCGCGCCACCCTTGACCAGAACACCATTGCGCGCGGCTTGCGCCACACCCGCGAGAATGGTGGCAGGTGTGCCAAGCGCCAGGGCGCAAGGTGACGCGGCGACAAGGAGAGTCATCGCACGCAGGAATGATTCGCGGAACGGAAAGCCGAACAACGGCGGAAGGACGATGACCAATGCAGTGAGAATCAAAACCGCAGGGACAAAGACCCGTTCGAATTTTTCAACGGTTTGTTGGGTGGGCGATTTTTGCGCTTGTGCCTCTTCCACCATTTTCATCACGCGTGAGAGGGTGGAGTCTTTGGCAAGCCGTGTGACTTTTACTTCCAGAGCGCCTTCACCGTTGACCGTACTGGCAAATACCTGATCGCCAGCGACTTTATCCACGGGAAGGGATTCACCTGTAACGGAAGATTGGTCAACGCCAGAATTTCCGTTGAGGATGATTCCATCCACGGGAATGCGCACGCCAGGACGGACGATGACAACATCGTCAAGTTGCAAAGACTCAACGGGAAGTTCTTGTTCTTTACCGTCGCGTTTCACAAGAGCAGTCTTGGGCGCGAGGTCAGCGAGAGCACGGACAGCGCGGCGGGCACGGTCGAGGGCACGTTCTTCGAGGGCATGACCAAGACTAAAGAGGAACAGCAACAATGCGCCTTCGGCAAACTCGCCGAGGAACGCCGCGCCGAGCGCCGCCATGACCATCAGCAGATCGGTATCGAAATGTCTTTCCTTGATGGCGTGCCAGGCGTGTTGTGAAATATCCCAACCACCGAAGATGTAGGCGGTGATGTATAGGACTGTCGCGGCAATGACGGGCAATCCAAAGAAGGTTTGACCGAGCCAGCCAATCAGCACCAGCAATCCCGCCGTCAGACTGAATACGATTTCACGATTTTCCTTGTACCAACTTCGCAATCCTTCCACAGGGATTTCATATCCAAGCGAACGGACGCGCTTCTCAATGGCAGGGCGGTCTATCTTTTGCTTGTCATATTCCACGCGCAGGTTTTGTGCGGCGTAGTTGACGTTTACTGCCAGCACGCCATCCATGCGCGCAAGACCATGCTCGATAACGGTTACACAGTCTGAACAGTCCATGCCTTCGATGGGAGTGGACAGGTGGTGATAACGGTTGGCGATCCCTGCGCCCGCGCGTTCCGCCATGCGGCGCACCTGGTCGATGTTAAGTAAATTTGGGTCGTAATGCAGGCACAGGTCAACAGGCGATTTCTCGCGTTCCAGATGGGCGCGAAAAATGCCTTTTCGATTCTGCAACGAGGCTTCAAGACGGTTGAGGCATTCATCCTGCTCATCCTTTACATCAGGCAAAAGCAGGGGTATTTCCAATTCGATTGTTTTTTCCATGAGACAGGTCCTTATCAAATATCGGGTACAGGCAATGGTTAATAGCCCTCGCCTTGAACAGGCAGGGCAACAGGCAGAAAAGTCGAAACTACATTGTTGGCGGGTGGGTAATATTTTCGCGCAAACACCAGGGGATCGTCTGATCTGGCGTCGGCAGAAGGGAAACATTGGGTTTGTTTTGTGAGGGTTTGGGTTGTTCTGGCAGCAGAATCCCCGCATGAATGACACAGACCGACTCGCTGGAAGCGTGAGCCGTGATTTTTGCTGTGTTCACCCAATGCCCCACCATCCCGAACAGGATGAGGAGGAGTAGGAGTGTTAGCAGCACTCGTTGAACAGTGTTCTTCATATCAGCCATGTAGGACGTGGTCGAGACCGCGTTTGAACAATTCGATCACATGATCATCATCGAGACAGACAAAGACGTTACGCCCCTGTTTACGGGTGCGGATGAGTCGCTTGTCGCGCAGTCCGCGCAATTGGTGCGAGACAGCAGACTTTGTTAACCCCAGACTCTCCACCAGGTCGCCGACACCAACCTCCCCATCGAGTAAAGCGCTGATAATGAGAATGCGTGTTGGGTCGCTTAAAGAATCGAACAGAGTAGCAAGGTCGGATGCAATTTCTGGTGTGACAGTGGTCTTAGGCATGGTTGTATCCGCTGGAACGATCAATAGAAAAACGGCACATAGCGCTTCGTTCGTTTTTTATATTCGCGATATTCTTCCCCGTGGACTGAGGACAAATAATCCTCTTCACAGCGAACTTGAATTTCCAGGAAAAGAATGAACAGGATATTCAATAAAAAGATTGTCCAGGTGGGCCAGATCAACCAGACGCCAATATTCAGAAGAAAGAGCCCGAGGTACGTTGGATTCCGTATTACTGCATACAATCCAGTTGTGATCAGCTCGGTCTTTACAATTTCGTCTATTCCCACTCGCCAGGCTGCTCCCATTTTTATCTGGGCGTACAGGCAAAACGACAAGCCAATTAGACCAACAATAAAACCTGTCACATCAACTGCCATAGAGGATAGCGCTTGATAACGACTGAACAAGGATCCCACTTGGATATTGACCGCATGAAGCAGGATCATGATCGCCGCATACGCCGTCAGGATTTTCGTAAAACGGTTCATGAATTGCTGGATGTTGGATGTAGATTCTCCCATCACATCGGGGTCGATGCCCGTTGATCTTTTTTGTTGTAACTTTTTGACCTTCCAAAGAAGCATATAAAGTAGGAACAACGCTATAACAAATATTGTATCGAGCATGATTTTATTTCCGTCAGTGGTTTCAAAATAGTTGAACGATTGCTCAACTATTCAATAGTACTCCAGCCTGCTGGATTTGTCAAGATGAATGGCAAAACTACCGTCAAAATAACAATCCTGTAGAAAGACGCAGAACTATTATTTTGAGGGAGTAATAGCAGGAATTCGAACTGTGCTCTCAAAGCAGGCAGACATTTTGCATTGAACGAAAGTTTTCTGGACTAATGACATTAAGTGATCAAACCACAGTCTTGACAATGCAAAAAATCATCTGGCTTTAACCCAGATCCTGCTCGCGCAGGTTATTTTAAACTATTCATCCGTCGTCCATTTAAGCTGGAATTCCACCTCCTCAGAGGTTGCACCGCGTTCATGCTCAATATTGATGATGGCAGTGGCGGGGATGGAGACACGCTCCCCTGCCACTTGCATCTGAAACATCCGCCCTTGCTCGATACAGTCAGCCAGCCGCCGCAGTTTTTTGACAAACTGTTTCACGGGATAGTTCTTCTCGATGTCTCGTTTGTGTCTTTTCTTTTGCTTTGCCATTTGTAGTCTCTGTTATTCTTGATTATGTAGTTTCGACTGCCACCTCAGTGCCCGCGCAAAGATATATTTCATCCAAAAATATCCGCAGGCAAGAAGCATAAGAATATCCATGAGGAAGAACATGAGGTGAAGCTTCATTTTTTCTCCTTTATTCTTCGTTTATACGGATAGGCGGTAAAACTTGGGACACGCTACTCCATTGCGCCAAACCAGCCCTTTCGTTCCATCCACTTGACCAGTTCCAGCACTGGCATAACGGTTACTGCGAGTCCCAGCACGATAAGCCAATCCACCAGAGGCAGATAGTAGGTGTCGAAGGCATCGTGGAGGAAAGGCACATAGATGAGAACGATTAAAAGCATGACTTCCCACAGGATTGCCCGATTCAACCACTTGTTGGCAAAAGGTTTCAGAAATACCGAATTCCGGTCAGAGCGGAAGTTGTAAGCTTTGAAAAATTGGATTAGCACCAGTGAGACGAAAGTCATCGTCATGGCTTCTTCGATACTCCGTCCGGAGTTCGTAGCCCAGACAAACAACCCCAGGTTGATGAGAGTTGACCACAAGCCGCCTGTCACCATGAGCGAGACGACTGGGCGGGTGAAAATGCCTGTGCGCGGGTTGCGCGGGTTGCGTTTCATCAAACCTTTTTCCGCCGGGTCAACAGCGAGCGCCAGGGCGGGCAGGCCATCCGTCGCCAGGTTGACGTAAAGTATTTGCACGGCGGTCAACGGCAGGGGTAAGCCAAGTAATGTAGCTCCGGTCATCAAGCCAATTTCACCAATGTTAGAGGAAAGCAGGTACATCAGGTATTTCTTGATGTTGTCGAATACCCCGCGCCCTTCCTCCACCGCCGCCACAATCGAGGCAAAGTTATCGTCGGTCAACATCATCGCGGCGGCTTCCTTGGTCACATCGGTGCCGGTGATGCCCATCGCAATTCCAATGTCGGCTTTCTTAAGCGATGGCGCGTCGTTCACACCGTCGCCGGTCATTGCCACGATGTGATCATTCGCTTGCAATGCCGTCACAACACGCAGTTTATGAGCCGGGGATACGCGTGCGTATATATCAATCGTCTCGACCTCACGCTGGAACTGTTCATCGCTCATCGCCTCAAGTTCCGTGCCAGTCACTACCCGTCCAGTTTTAAGTAGCCCCAGTTCACGCGCCACTGCTTGCGCCGTTACGGGATGATCGCCGGTAATCATGACCGTTCGAATGCCGGCTTGTTCGCAAATTGCAATCGCATTTTTGACTTCGGGGCGCGGCGGATCGATCATGCCTGCCAGTCCTAAAAATGTCATGCCTGTTTGTGCTGTTTCAAGTGTGGCATCTGGCTTTGTTGAAATTGCGATCACGCGTAGTGCCTGGCTTGCCATCTCATGCGCTATCGACAGAGCTTGTTTTCGCCCCTCGTGATCAAACGGTTTCACGCCATCGGCGGTCAGGTGCCAATCACAGCTTTCCAAAATCATTTCCGGCGCACCCTTGGCATACGCCGTCAGATTCCCATTTGTCTGATGCAAAGTGGTCATGCGTTTTGTTTCGGATGAGAATGGGATTTCCTGCACTCGAGGATATTCAGAGTCGAGCGACTCTTTCTGCAACCCGGCTTTTGCCGCAGCGACCACCAACGCCCCTTCAGTTGGGTCGCCCTTAATATTCCATTCACTACCCGATTCATTTTCAGCATCACTGATCAGGTGTGTGTCCGATGCCAGCGTGGCGGCGGTCAATAGTTTTTGCAGACCAGTTGTCGGCGCGATGGACCCGCTTCCGTTAAGTGAAAATTCGCCGACGGGTGAGTATCCCGCCCCCGAAACGCTGAACAACTGTCCAGCGGCGAAAATTTTCCGCACAGTCATTTCATCCTTGGTCAATGTGCCGGTCTTATCCGAACAAATCACCGAGGTGCTTCCGAGAGTTTCCACGGCAGGCAGGCGGCGGATGAGCGCGTTGCGCTTGACCATTTTTTGCACGCCGATTGCCAGCGAAATGGTGACGACGGCGGGCAAGGCTTCGGGCACGACTGCCACCGCCAGCGCAATGCCGAAGATGAGCATCTCGACGAAGGGCTGTCCGCGGAACAATCCCAGCGCAACGATGATGGCAACCACCACGAAAGCCGCACGCGCCAGTGCCGTACCGACCTTATCTAAATTGTGCTGGAGCGGAGTCTTGCCGGTCTCGACGGTTTGCAGGAGTTGGGCGATCTTGCCGAACTCGGTTTGCATTCCCGTGGCGACAACCAAAGCCTTGCCGCGCCCGTAGGTGGCGGCGGTTCCAGCATAAACCATGTTCTTGCGGTCGCCCACAGGTAGGTCGTTGACAGGAAGCGGCTGAATGTGTTTTTCCACTGCCACCGATTCGCCGGTCAACGCGGCTTCTTCAATTTGGAGATTCACCGCTTCGAGCAGACGGGCATCGGCAGGCATGCGGTCACCGGTATGCAGGAGGATCACATCTCCCGGCACCAACTCACGCGCCGGGATTTTGACTTCTGTACCGTCGCGCAAAACGGATGCGGTGGGCGCCGCCATTTGCTTCAACGCTTCAATGGCACGTTCGGCGCGATATTCCTGGATGAATCCCAGTAGAACCGCGAATAACACGATCACCGCTATGACAATGGATTCGATGCCATGCCCGAGGAAAAGTGAGAGCGTTGTTGCACCTAGCAGGATTAAGATAAGCACATTCTTGAACTGATCCAGCAGGATTTCCCAGGGCGAAACACGGTGAGCAGCCTGCAATTCATTTGCGCCATATTTGAGCATTCGCTCAACGACTTCGTTATGGCTCAATCCACTGGATTGGCTTTTGAGTTCAGTAAAGGCTTGTTCGGTGGTCTGGGTATGCCAGAATTTATTTGTTTCCATAACTTTAATTTTTCACTCCTTGATTGGTTTTTCCTGTAAATCTTCCTGTCGAGGGATGCGCGACTTGAAGGTTAAATTATCGAACAGGCAAATCAGTCCCCCCAGTATGGCTAGGAGAATCACACCAATGAAATCTGCCGCAAAGGTAATGATCTCCTCAAACCAGATGACAAAAGTCGTACTGCCAGCTCCAGTGGCAACAGCAGGCTTCCAGAGTTTGCGAAGCCGTGGAAAAAGGGAAACGGGATGTGATTGGTTGGACATGAGATTCTCCTCCGGAATTACAAACGCACAGGAAATAACTGGCTTAACACGCCAGTCGGTTTAATACGCCTTGCGACAACACGTCTCAGCAGTCAGAGATTACTGTCTACTATCTGGATGGGGCGTCCGTTAAGTTATGTGTGTTTAGGAGGGGGAGAAACAGGCAACAAATCGGCGGTTTGAATATCCAGAATCGCTGACCCGTATTTTGAAAAATGCAAACTCGCAATTGATGTGACAACCAGTGTTGCCAAAATATCTTCTTCTAAGTCAACCTGCTCGAAATCAAATTCGGAAACTTCCAACACGGATAGTCCAGCAACGTTGGATATGGGCAGGCTTGCCTGACTGCCTAAACAAAGGCAGAAAGCCAATGTTGCCAAAGTGATACGAAAACAGAGTTGATTAATCATTTTTTGACGCAATCGACAAAACTTCCAAAATAAAAAGACCATCACCAATATGGCGATGGTCTTGCGTTTTCTTTCAGACAGCCGGGAAATCTCTTTCCGTCTTGACGACTGTCCACCCGAAAGAGTCGGGCGCTACTCCCCATCGGAGTAATTACAGTGTAAGGGATTTTGAGGCGAGAGTCAACTGTTTCTGTAAGGGCTTGCACATGACATTTGTCCAGTCAAGACGCATCCAAGTTGTCCAGTTTTATAGGAAGTGTTGGGAAATCGGTAGTGGGTCGCGCTACATGATGAGAAGGCGAAAAAACGCCCACCATCATTTACCCAAACCCACTACCGGGAAATCGTCTACTCGTGATACTCGGGCTGGTATGGAGATATATGTTTCCGCCCTTCGGATAGTATCTGATCAATGGTCATATTCTCATGTTGTTCATCCGCAGGATGGTAGTGAACGTGAACCCGTAGCACATTGGGGAATGTATCGTAGATCAGCTTTTCCACACGGGTTGCGATGGCGTCCCCCTGTTTGACCGTTAGCCTCTCGTCAATTCCAATCGTCAAATTAATAACGACATGGGGACCAAATCGGTGTGCCTGTAATTCCTCCAGTTGCCTGACTTCTTTTAGTTCGCTGAGCAGGGAAAGAATTCGCTTTGCCAACTCCCTGCTTGGTACTGCAGCCATTAACTGAACGGACGATTCACGCAAAATAAATATGCCAGTACGCAAGATGAGCAATGCCACCAGCGCACCTGCCAGTGGGTCCACCCAGGGAAGTCCGCGCTGACCGAGGAAGATGCCCACCGAAGCCGCAGATGCAGACCAGATATCATTGCGATGATCGTAAGCCAGCGCTTCCACAATCGGATTTTGTGTTTCCCTGCCAAGCTTACGAACATAATAGAACAGGAAGGTTTTGATGACAACCGTTCCCAGTGCAACCCATAGTGCATACGGATGAGCACCCAGCGATGTGAGATCGCCATCCATCAGATCCCAGATCTTGTCCACTGAGTCCCAAAAGACCTTGACCGCCGTCCCCACCACAAACGCGCCCACCACCAGAGAGGCAATGCTTTCCAACTGACGATGCCCATAGGGATGTTCATCGTCGGCTGGTTTGTTTGCCAACCGCACGAAGATACTGGCTACTATATAGTAGGCTACATCCGATATGGAATTGATCCCTTCGGCAAGTAGTGCCGGGCTATGACCCAATACACCAACAATGGTCTTGATGGCAGACAGGATGATATTGATTCCCAGTCCAAGATTCACCGCCCAGAGGCTTTTACGATCCCGTTCATGTGGCATAGAGCAATTGTATTATCCCTGGTACCTGGGCACAATGGACGAACATCATATTACCAGGGAGAGGATTTGAGAATCACACCTCTGAACATATGATATGTATGAATAGAAAGCAACGCCATACTGGATGGGATCGATGTTTATGGACATGTTAAGTACTTTTACATTGAATACTAAGTGAATGCCCCTAATAAATGCTTGACAATTCTCCACGCTAAGCTATAATATCATTATATACTGATATGATGATATGAGGAATCATGCTAATCACCTCCACCACTTCCAGCATTGATCTGCAAGCCAAACTCTTTCGTGGCTTTGCCGATCCCTCGCGCTTGGGAATTCTTGATGCTTTACGCAAGGGACCGTTAACCGTAAGCGAAATCGTCGAGGCTACCCGTCTCTCTCAGCCGAATGTCTCAAATCACCTAAGTTGTTTGCGTGATTGTGGATTAGTAGCGGCTGAACAGCAGGGACGTTATGTCACCTACCACTTGAGCGATGATCGCGTGGGTGAACTGCTGGCGCTCACTGAGTCGCTGCTTGCCGATGTCGCGCGCGGTGTCTATGAATGCACACGTTACAACATAAAGGGATCCAAAAATGGCTAACACACAAACCCTCGAAATTCCGATCTCTGGCATGGACTGCGCCGAATGTACCCAGCACGTTCAACACGCCATCGAGAAACTGCCTGGTGTGCAATCCGTGAATGTCTTTCTCGGAACGGAAAAGGCAGTGGTGAAACTCGACCCTGCCCAAGTGGATATTCCCAGGATTCGCTCTGCGGTTCAGGGTGCAGGATATGACGTGCCCGCTTTAGACACCCCGAAAACTGCTCCCGTTTCGATGGGCGATTTCAACCGAAAACTGACCATCATGCTCGTCAGCGTGTTCTCGATCATTCTCAGCGTCGTCATCTTTGGTGAACTACTGGGACTATTCGATTTCCTGAATGAACGCGTCCCCTTCCTGCTTGGTTTTGCGTTAGTGATCGCGGGCGGCTACCCTGTCTTCATGAATGTCATCCGCGCCACGCTCAAACGCCAGATCATCTCGCACACCTTGATGACTCTCGGTGTCATCGCTGCGCTGGTTGTCGGTCAATGGGTCACGGCGGCATTGGTCGTGGTTTTCATGCGCATTGGTGATTACGTGGAAAACTTCACCACGGAAAGTGCTCGTCGCGCAGTCAAGGAATTGACTGCCCTCACTCCGCAAACTGCCCGCGTGGAACGCGATGGAGCGGAAGTGGAAATCCCTGTCCGTGAAGTAAAAGTAGGTGAAACTATTATCGTGCGTCCTGGTGAAAAGATTGCCGTGGACGGTGAAGTCATCAGCGGGCAGGCGACCATTGACCAATCTGCGATCACAGGCGAGTCCATGCCCATCGAAGCGGCGAATGGAACCCATGTCTATGCGGCAACGATTGCCAAATTAGGCAGTCTGCGGATCCGCGCTGAACGGATTGGTTCCGATACGACTTTTGGTCGTGTGATCAAAATGGTGGAGGAAGCGGAAACCCATCGCGCCGATGTGCAACGACTCGCCGATAAATTCAGCGCCTGGTATCTGCCAGTGGTCGCGGTTATTGCCGCGTTGACATTTATTTTCACACGCAATCCCTTATCGACAGCGGCTGTTTTGCTGGTTGCCTGTTCATGTTCCTTCGCGCTGGCAACGCCTGTTGCCATGCTTGCCTCGGTCGGTGCGAGCGCCAAACGTGGATTGCTCATCAAAGGCGGCAAGTATCTTGAATTGCTTGCGCGTGCCGATGTGTTGCTTGTAGATAAAACAGGCACACTCACTCTAGGTCAACCGCAGGTGACAGATGTTGTTCCATTGAATGGACTTTCCCGAACTGAAATCTTAGCGCTTGCCGCATCCGTCGAACGCTATTCTGAACACCCATTAGCGGAAGCCGTGCGTACCCTTGCCCGCAACGAAAATATCGCTCTGGTCGAACCACAGAACTTTGAATCCGTGCCTGGGCATGGCGTGCGCGCCACGATTGACTCGCGCCGTGTTGCTGTGGGTAATCGCCGCATGATTCCTTCTGCAGCATCACTATCCATTGTCAGTGAACTGGAAGCGCAGGGCAAAACGCTGCTCTTCATGGAAAGGGATAACGAACTTGTAGGCATGTTTGCCGCCGCAGATACGTTGCGTAGTGAAGTTCCTGCCGCATTGAAAGAAGTGCGTTCATTGGGCATCCGTCATATCGAATTACTTACTGGCGATAATGAACGGACTGCATCAGCCCTTGCAGATAAACTGGGAGTTTCCTACCGCGCCAACCTTCTGCCCGAACACAAGATTGACATCGTAAAGGAATATCAGGCAAAGGGGCATGTCGTTGTCATGGTTGGCGACGGTGTTAACGATGCGCCCGCGCTGGCTCAGGCGGATATTGGTATTGCAATGGGCGTCGCAGGCACGGATGTTGCCATCGAAGCGGCGCACATCGCCCTTATGCGAGAGGATTGGAATCTGGTGCCCGATGTTTTGAAGATCGCCCAACGCACCATGCGCGTGGTCAAAACAAACCTGTTGTTTACGACAGCCTACAACATCATCGGGCTGACTCTTGCCGCATTTGGCTTTCTCCCGCCTGTCCTCGCCGCCGCCGCACAGTCCCTGCCTGATATAGGCATCATGGGAAATTCGGCGAGATTGCTAAGACAAAAATAAATACTAGAAATGCCTTCGGAAAATTCCGAAAGCGTTTGATTATCTCGTTATCACTTTCACAGCGCTTTGTTTCCTCCTCTGGGTTAAGAGTATGGCAATCAGAACCACCAGGTAACTAATGTAAGCACCCACTTCCGTCAGGGAAGGATTGCCGTTATACCCGACCAGCGCTTTCAGAAGCAAGCCCACTTCACTTTTGTCGCTCAAAATACCGTTGATGTCCCAGACATGCTCGATCACGGATGGGATGATGCCTGCTTCGTTGAACTCGTGAACTCCTAGCCCGACTAGACCAGCCGCGAAGATAATCAGAAGGATATTGGTTGCGCCAAAGAAATTACGCAGGCTGAGTTTCATGGTGGATTTAAACAATAACCAGCCAAGAATCGCCGCACAAATCAGTCCAAGCAATGCGCCCGAGACCGTTTGCAACGGACTGGATGTCAGCCGTGCGGCAAGCAGGAATAACGCCAACTCGATCCCTTCACGGAACACAGCCAGGAACGCCAGCGCGAACAGGGCTTTTTGCCCCTTCCCCAGCGTGGCCTGATTGGTTTGTTCTTCAATTTCACTCTTGAGTGTACTGCCATGATTTTTCATCCATAGGATCATCCACGTAAGTACACCTGCGGCAAGAAGCATGGCAATGCCTTCGAAAATTTCCTCGCTTTTGCCTTCGAATTCCATACCAAGCAGGTTGAGAGCAATGGCTACGAAAAGACTTAATAGGGCTGCCAGTCCTACACCGCGCCAGACAACGCCATTCAGTTCGGTTCGCTTTAGTTTTACCAGAACACCGAGCACGATTCCGATGATGAGGGCAGCTTCAAGCCCCTCTCGAAGTGATAAAAGAAAACTAGGAAGCATTGTAAATCTCCTTTGAATTTAGTTGATAATTCCTGGCTTTTCTGCTATGCTTTGTTTAATTGCATACCGCTACAGATTATATTAGCGCGCAAGAACTTCAAATATTAGTATACACTAACTATATTAAGAAAGAATATAGCAAAGGACACCAAAGAAGGGTGATTTATGTCACATACACTGTCAACAACGGCCCCAACCCGCCCCACTCATACAGTGGAGGATTATTTGATGACCATGCAAGTGATGGAACGCGATCATGGTGAAATCATTGCAGCACGTTTAGCAGAAATGATGAATGTGACACCAGCGACTGTTGCCATGACCCTCAAGCGAATGGAGCGGGATAACTGGATCACCGGGACAGGGCGCAAAGCTGTTCGGCTCACTGAAACCGGGCGTTCGGCAGCTCATTCGGTGATTCGTCGTCACATGTTGACGGAGTGGTTACTCGTGAGCGTGTTAAAGGTGCCGCTTTCAGAAACCCACAACGAAGCACATAACATAGAACATGCCATTTCCGCACAATTGGAAGAACGCATGCGTGAAACTCTCGGCAACCCACAGACCTGCCCGCACGGGAATCCGTTGCCTGGTTGTGAACATGTAACCACTCACTGGTTTCCGCTTACAGATCTACCTGTGGGAGCAGAAGTCACAATACGGCGCATCCATGAGTTTGCCGAAGACAACTCCGAGCTTCTAACATTTCTTGTTACTAGTGGAATAGTGCCTGCGGCAAAAATCAAGGTGATAGATATCCTGCCCTTTAACCAAACCTTGACGATTATGGCAGCCGGGAAACCAATCACACTTGGTTTTTCGGCAGCACGGTTTATCTTCGCCGAAAAAGCAGGAAAGCTATAGTCCGGCATAGCTGTCAATTCCTGATCAGACTATCAGGAGAAAATTGTAATATGGCTAAGAAAACTAACACAAAGGAAACTGGTTGTGCATTGCTAGATAACTGGAGGTAAATGGTGATGAGACAGATTAAACACCAAAGGACAGGTGACACTGCCCTTTGGTGTTTTTTAAAGAGTTTCATGGAATCCAATTTGATAATACGTTTACAACCAAATCAGGATTATTGGGATCATTGGTCTTGAGATGAACCGCAAAGTTGTGCGGGCCGTCCATGCCTTCATGCATCATGAAGACGCTGGATTCAATGATCGTGCTTTCACCAGGTTTGAGTACCATCGAACCGATGGTCAGTTGGGGAGGTCAGCACCCCTCCAATATTTCGATGTACGGGTCTTCCGTGAACCGCAGAACGCCGTCGCCTGTGTTGGTAATCTTGATGGCAAAGGTCTTTTCCTCATTGAACTTAACGTCGCCGTAATCAATCAATTGTTGATCCACCGCGATGGAGGGAGTCCCGCCGCCGTCACCGCTTTGATTGGCGAATAGGAACGCGGCGGCAACCAGTAGAACACCGCCGATTGCGGCAATTACCCACGGGAACCTTGGCTTTTGTTTCTGTTTTTTGTGCTTTTTGCTCATTGAACAACTCCTTGATTGTTTTGCGTAAGGCGCGTTCTCTAATGCGTCAGCGGCGTTGGAGAATGCCTACTACGCGTTATTTGTATTCAAACTGGAACGAGTAAATGTAAGAGATCAAGTCCCAGATTTGTTCATCGGTGAAAATCGAACCCCACATGGGCATGCCTGTGCCCATGCCGCCGCGTAGAATTTTCCCTTGTAATAATGCAGGGTTCGCGCCAAGCATTCGTCGCGGGTCGGTGAAATCCACGGGGCTCTGCATCATCATCTTCGTTGCACCCTCCATCGTTTGCATGGAGGACTCGCCTGCTGTAGCAAGGTCGTCGGCAAAGACGCCGTCTCCTGCACCATTCTCGCCATGACACGCCGCACAGTTTTGGGCATAGAGTTGTTTTCCATTGGCGAGGGATTCGGTTGTGGTGTTGGATTGCCAGGTGTAGGCGACCACATCCCAGCGTTGGGACTCGGTGAGCGTGGTATTGGATAAATCGGTGAAGGCTTGATAGGGCGAACTGGAGCGGTAGTAATTGAGAAATTGGTAAGTGGTAATTGGAAATTGTATGGAAAGTTGTTGACCGCGAATCGCGGAGGGAACTTGTTGAGGCAAAACAGGTGCCCCGTGCGGAGCGTCAAGGTCGAGACCGAGGGAGACGTAGATGGGCGGTGAAACAAGTTCGGGGTCCGAGGATGAGCCGCTGACTTCTATCGTGCCGCGCATGCGCCAGTGGTTGAGTCCACACCAGCGCGTACAATAGAAGGTGTAAATACCGGGCTTGTCGAAGTTCAATGTGACGTCGGTGACTTTACCTGGCAGGACATCCACATTTTGCATGTCCATCTGCCCCACGGCGAAACCATGCACAACATCATCCGAAGTAATCTTTAGTTGGAGGGGTTTGCCAACTTCCGCTTCAATGACATCGGGATTCCATCCGCCATTCTCTGCCATGCGCGCGTGGATGAGCGGCGTGCGAGTCCAAAAGACCAATGGCGCTCCAATTGCGAGGATGATTCCTGTTATGACAAAAATGCGTGAGATGAGTTCGGAACGGTTCATAGTAGTAACCAGAGCATGATGGATGTGACAATAAGTGAATAAATGATCACCTGGATGGATGAAACTTTTTCTTTGTTCGCGGCTTTTTGCGCGGTGCGCGCAGACCAGATCAAGCCGCCGACGAGCGCGAGAGTTTGCGCGGGCGCAAGAATGGCTGTGAGCATGGGCTGCCATGCGGCATTGGCTGTTCCAAACAAATTCCAGCCGAGACCAAGCGGATCGGAAAGTGCGGCGAGGATGTAGGAGGCATTTGTGAGCACGAACGATAAACTGAATGCAACCCAGAACATCAAACCCAATGGAATGAGGGCGGTTGCGAGGGAAGCAAATCGTTGCTTGAGTGGAAGAGCGCTTTTCGTTTTTAGAATTCCGAGCGTGAAAAATCCAGGGAGAATGACAAAGATAATTGTAAGAAAAATGACGGCATAAATAAACCAGGCACTTGTACCGACGTTATATGCCGCATCTTTGAATGCACCCCACGGACCAAGTAGTACACCTGCGTAGATCATGGCTGAACCGAGCATGATGAAGGCTTTGAAGGCTTCATCCATTCTTGTTGATGGTTTGGCAAGGTCGGCAGAGAAGGGGCGCAGATTGACCGCAATATTATCGTGCGGGCAGGTGCGGATACATTCCATGCAAAGTCCGCAGTAAGTATTTTTGGTCAAGCCGCCAGGGAAGACATCCCACGGACAGCCGTAACCAGCCGAAGAGCCGTTGTAGCAGGGTTTGCCTTCACAAGTAACACACACCTGCTTGTCCTTGATGCGTAATTCGATAGGAGCGGTTTGGGAATACAAACCGATAAATCCGCCAACAGGACAGAGATAGCGACAAAAGGCGCGGCGTTCGAAGATGGCGCTCAATCCAATTGCGGCGAAAAGCATGGCGGCAAGGACAATACCCGTGATATTTGGAGTGGTAAGCAGGACACTGCTAAACAGAGCAAGAAGAAGAAATGAAATATTTTGCAACCAGATATTGCGGAACATCTTTGGTACGCGGAGATTGAGCCATTTCGGACTTTTGTCGGGCGGACTTAATACCGCGCCACGCTGAAGCCATTCCCCTGGAAGCGGAATTGGACAGACCGCGCACCATCCTCGCCCAAAGAATGGGACAGCGACAAGGATTAGGATCGCCCACCATGCGATCCACACGAAGACAATGCTAAAGTTATGACTCCCCACTGGAGTACCTATAAGTCCCGCAAGGATGGCAAAGATGTACCCAACCAACATCATGATAAAGACTGCCAGTTGTGGATAGCGGCTTTTGAGCGCGTTCTTAATGAAGGGGATATGGGTAAGTTCAACCTTTGCCATGATGAGATTACGCTTTTTGTTTTATGGATACAGTCACACCAAGCACAGCCAGCGCGGCCAACCCAATGGAACGGAAGAGCCAATTGTTTGTGCCGACAGTCAGCTTGCCGATCATGAATGGATGCATGGCTCCACAGGTAAGATTGCACCGAAAGCGAAAGGAGCCTGGCTTGTTAGCAACGAAAGTCAAGGTTGCGGATTGACCTGGGTCGGCTTCGACGGAGACATCGTAGCCATCCAGATAAAGTCCATGCACAACATCATTGCTGACGAGTTGGAGGGTTACGGTATCGCCCGCGTTGACTTTAAGCTCGGAGGGGGAATAGGCAAATTGTCGCGCATCAATCTGAAAGGTCCGCGCTTGAGGCGCAATGGCTGGAACTGGTAGAGGCGCGAACGCCACCACCAGTCCAGCCATCACAAAGAGGAGAAGAGAGAAGCGCGGGTTCATTGTATTATGGGATGTTGGAAGGTCCGTAATTGGAATAGGTCGCGTCTATATATGTTCTGGCATCCTGCGGAGTTTTTCCGTCTCGCAACATGCGCATCACATCCTGGGTGATGTCCACACAGATGGAGCAACCAAGCGCGTGATTGTCAAAGGTGATCTTCCCGCTGGCATCCACGTCCGCGACGTAGCATTCATAATTGGAGGTGTGACCGATGTCGCCGCAACCGCAATAACAGGGAATGTCCTGCATGATGTCGGGGTTGGAAGTGTTGAATTGATAGGCTTCCTGCACCGCCACAGGCGCGGACTGAACATCCATTGGCATTTGATCGAGCGGGGTCATCACCAGGTGAACTTCATTTGAACTTGCTGTGGAACAGGCAGAAACTGCCGTGCCAACCAGCGCAAGGACAATCAACAGGAAAATAAACTTGTTTGCTTTTGAAAACATATTGAGCCTCCGCGTTCGGATGGCTCAATAGTAGTCTGACAATTCAGTTGTCTCCAGCGCAGTACGGCGGATGGTTATATACGCCAAATGGCTTATGATGAATGTCATCTGTCGTTAGAGATCAATTATGCGGGGATCACCTGTGCCTGATAGTTATGACGTCCATCGTTCGCTGCTCCAATTACCGCCTGGATCAGCATCTCGGCAGAAACCTTTTTCTCATCGAAGTAAACCTCTGCCATGCGCATGTTCAGCATCACTTCAGCGTCATGGACGCCATCCAACTGCAGCAGACCATTACGCACCCGCGTGGCGCAGTTGGGACAACCCATCCCTGAAATGGATAGTAGGATTCGGTCGGTGCTCTGGATGATATGATCCAGCGCGGACTTTTGGATCGGTTCAACGTAACAATTGTCGCTCATGATGGTTTCCTCTCAATTGTGTTGCTTTACAGGATAGTGTTGGACTTTCCTTGCTTTTTCGCCGAATTCAGGTCTGGCATATAGCTTCAAGTTGTGTTCAAACTCTGTCTGACATCGCGGGCAACACAGAAAGTAGTTCACGCCTTCAATCTCGATGATAATATGCGCCTTGTTGCGATTCATCCGTTTGCCACAGACGGGATCTTTGAATGACATTTTGAAACTCCTTTGTTTTGATTTGACGCTTGGATTGTAGAGTCACCGCTGGGAATTTCGAAGCGCAGAATGGCTTGATTCACGAATAGGCAGTTTTGCTTATCGTTGCTGAAATAGTAAACAGGCTCCGAGATTTCGGAGCCTGTCCCATTTCAACCTTCTATTCGGTAATTCCTCATCATGCCAGCATCCTCATGTTCGAGATTGTGACAGTGATATAGGAAGGTTCCCTTGTAATTCTCAAAGCGGACGAGCACCTGAACTTTTTCACCAGGCATGACCAGAACTGTATCCTTCCAGCCATCATCTACAAATCCAGCGCTTAAGTCCTTATATACCGACTCGTTGCCCTGTGCTAGCTCGCGTCCGAGTACTTGAAATTGCACGCCGTGAATGTGCATGGGATGAGGCATTTCCATATTCATCATGCCCATTCCCATGCCGCCTCCACCGCCTTCGAGGTTGGCGAATTCCCAAACTTCCAAATCGCCAAGCAGCACGATCTCATCCCTTGCAACCACATCCATTTCGAACAAACGGTTATTGATGGTGTGAACCATGCCCTGCATTGCCAGCGTGAATAAACGCGGGTTGTTTTGATTGACCGCATCGTTTACATCATGACGTTCAATTGTCGAGAGGCGCGAAGGCAATGGGATAACATCTTCGCCTTTCTCGCCGACTTTCAAATTCAGGATATCGAATGACGCACCGAGGGGCAGACTGGCGCTGCCGCCCATCATCATCCCTCCGCCGCTGCTGAACCCTGAAAACGGCAGGCTGACCAATCGCATTTCACTGCCCGTAGTTCGCCCGCTGAAATCAGCCCACACCTCCACCCGTTCGCCAGGCGCAAGCGTAATATAGTCACGGGTCACAGGCGCTTCCAGCAAACCACCATCGGTTGCAATCACGGTCAAGGGTGTGCCATCCTGCCATGCTAGTTTATAAATGCGTGAGTTCGAGCCGTTCAACAGCCGCAAGCGGTATGAACTGGCTTTGACCTCTATACTTGCATTGGGCACGCCGTTGACCAGAATCACATCGCCCAGAAAACCGATCATCGAATCCATCATGCCGTTTGCCAAATAGACCATCTGGTTTTGCGAGTCAAGCGTGCGGTCCTGTATCACCAGCGGCAGATCATACTCGCCCGCAGGCAAACCCAGCGCGGCTTCCTCCTCATCGCTGACGATGAACAAGCCTGCCAGCCCATAATACACCTGCGGACCCGTCAACTGGTGCGGGTGCGGATGGAACCAATACATGCCCGCGCGGTTGATCACCTGAAAATCATAGTCGAAACTTTTCCCAGGCGCGACGGCATACCGCGGATGCCCATCCATCTCTTCTGGAATTTTCAACCCGTGCCAGTGGATGATGGTCGGGTCGGGCAGTTCGTTGTTCAACCGAACCTGGACTCGTTGACCCTGCTTCACCCTGAAAATGGGACCCAGATACGAGCCGCTCAGGGTCTGGATGAAATCCCCGCTTCCTTCCTTGACCTTTGCCTGATACCGCAAAATGGAAGTTTCCGTCCCTGAAAAGATTGGGAGCGTGCCGCGTCCCGCGGTCAGGTCAACGGACAGGATGGGAAGATCAGGCGCAGGTGTGAGCGGTGTCGGGAAAACGGGAGCCGCTGTCGGGTTGGTTGAAGCGGGCGGTAAAAGTCCGCAGGCGCCGAGGAACAATCCTCCCGCGCCAAGTCCCATTAATTTAAGAACGTCCCTTCGAGAAATTCGATTCAAGTCGGTCATGGTTTATGCTCCAATTGTAAATTCAAGTCAACAGTATAGTTTGTGCCTATAAAGAAAGTGTGAAGAATTCAAAAAGAGAACATCAAGAACGACACCCGAAGTTACCTTCGGATGTCGCTTGAGGAGGAGAGATGCGCCGAACGATGATTTACTTTTTCTGGAACACCAATCCAGGCTGCCAGGGTGTGCCCACTTGCACCAGAAGCCAGCGGTCAAGTCCAATCCAGCCAGCGGTTTTCCAGGCAAGGACGAGCAGGATGGAGAGGATCAGGAAGACGGGATTGACACTGGCGGAACCTGCCATCATAAAATTCCAGTTCATGAAGCCACCGATAAAGGCAGAGAACCAGATGAAAATGCCCAGGATCAGCGCCGCGCCCACCAGCAATTCGCCCACTGCCACGAGTTTGGCGAACCAGACGTAATTGCCGCTATCGAGCATGAACTGAATGAAATTGCGATACCAATCAAAGGCGATCAGAGGCCGGGCAGGCGCATCGGGGATGAGGACAGCGCGACCCCAGAAACCTTTCAGCGCCTCGCCGCCCTGCATCCAGGCTGGGTTGGTGATCTTGCCCCAGCCCGATTCGATCCACTGGTATCCCAGGTATAGGCGAACAACGAGCCAGAGCCAGGAAAACACCTTGCTTTCGAACAAGGTCTTGGTGAATGAAATATCAGCGAGTTGATATTCCTTGGACATGGTTTGAGTAGTCATTTTTACTCCTTTGAAGATAAATTTTGTCTTGCTTTGACCCCATCTTACTGCCTGCCTGGTAAGAACAACAGCGCATTTCGACTTGTTTCGGAATACGCTGTTTTGCTTATGATATTTATCAGGGCGATTTCCTGAATGTCATATCCTTGTTACTCAAGAGGATGTTCGATTTCGCCCGCCATGAATGGATCGGGATTCAAAAGAAAAACATCCAGGCACGCCTGCGTGCAGAAATATATTCTCTCACCGCGATACTCCGCGCTGGGATATTTGGATGTGTCTTTGATCTTCCCGCCGCAGGCAGTGATGAATTTGGGTTCTTCAAGGGGTCGGTTTATTTGAGTTGGATCCAAGGTCATTCATCCTTTTTGATGTGGTGTTCATTTTCATTCCTGAGCCAAACAAAAATCACAGCAACCGCCACGCCCGCCATCCCTGCCAGTACCATCGCACTGGAGGTAGACTCGAACAATTCCTTCCACAATACGGCAAACAAAATCACGCCGATGACGAACGCCGCAATGTAGGAAAGGGTTGGCATGTGAATTTTTTGATGTTTCATTTTATCCTTCTTCCACGATCAACTTCCCGCGCAACATGCCCATCTGGCATTGAAAGCCATACTCACCTGCTTTATCAGGAGTGAATTCAATGGTTGTCGGCTCGCCTTCAGGCAGGGGTGAACTCTTGTTGAAGTCAGGGAATAGCACTTGTTCCGAGCACGCCGAACTTTCCTGGCGCGTGAACGTCAAACGCACTGGGCGACCTTTTTGCACGACAATCACATCAGGTGTGTAGCCGCCTTTCACGATGACCGCCACCTCCTGCGCGCCCGATGCCGATACAGCAACGCGGGTCTGCGCTTTGGGCGCGAACCAGAAATACCAGGCAATCAATACAGTGAGTACAATTCCTGAAAGAACTACAAAGATTTGGATTTGAGACATATCAAGCTCCTTTCATGGCTTGGATGATGGATAACGGACCAAATACGGTGACGAAATTCTCCGCTTCTTTGACTCCGCCGAAACCTGCCTCTGTTACGAAGCGCGGGATCAACCCGTCGAAGTTGTCGGCAGTCTCTTCGAGACGGCGCATGTATGTGGTCATGAAGCGGGTGAGCGACGAATGCGGCGCGCCAAAATCAAGAATGTATAGCTCGCCGCGCGGCTTAAGCACACGATATATTTCTTCGAACGCGCGACGCTTATCTGCGGTGACGAGGTGGTGAATGACGAGGCTGGTAACAACTCTATCGAAAGCGGAATCAGGATACGGGAGGGAGGAAGCGAGTCCTTCATCCCATTGAACATCCAGACCGCGAGATTTTTCCCGCGCAATCTCCAAGACTTCTGGGTCGCCATCCAACCCTGTAACTTCGGCTTCAGGATGCGCCCGCCTGAGCATGACGGTCAACGTGCCTGTGCCGCAACCGAGGTCGAGGATTTTCATATGCGGCTGAATATTTGCTTGTTGAATTAACTTTCGTTTGAATGTCTCTTCGCGCATAACCCATTTGAGCAAGGGATCATACAGCGGCGTGAGCCAGCGAAAACTTAATGCGGGAATGTAACGCTTTTCATTTGAGGATTGACTCATGTTGACCTGTCCTTTCCCATTGTCTCAATAAAACCATACAACCAATAAGAACGACCAGACCCATCACCTGCGCGGCGCGGTAGCCATCCAGCCAGAGAATACTGTCGCCGCGAAAGGCTTCAAGAAACACTCGCGCAACCGCAATGAGGGCAACGAATTGTACGAAGCGCGCGCCAGGCGCATTGGCTGGAATCATTTTGGGAAGCACAACTGTAAATATCACCAGCGCGAGAAAGATTTCATAAAGTTGCGACGGGTGGCGATAGTCTGACCACAGATACATCGCCCAGGGAACGCGCGACGGCGCGCCATAGGCATTGCCGCTTAGGAGGTGAGACGCGCCGATTGCGATCATGAAGAATGACAATCCAGGTGTGAGCGCGTCCAATGTTTGACGAAGCGGAAGTTTCTGACGGTATCCATACAGCGCGGCAGCGGCAATGCCGATCACGAAACCTCCGACAGGCGAAAACGTGCTTGTGCTCAACGAAAACAAGCCGAGCGGGTTCGCCAGATAGACCGAGGCATATTGCGCCGCATACACGAGCCTTGCGCCAAGAATCCCGCCGACCAAACCGTATCCGATCAGGTTATTGATTTTCTCCTTGTTCAGACCGAGACGGGCGGCTTCGCGCTCGATGAATGTTGCGCCAATCCAAAAGCCGATGACCAGGGCGAGCAAGGGCATTTGGAGCAGGAAGGGTCCCAAACGAAGATATGGAAACATTACTCGCCCTCCCGCAACAACTCTTCGACTTTGGATTGAATCAGCGCTTCGCTCATCGGTCCGCCGACAATGACCGAGCGGATTACGCCATTGCGGTCAATGAAAAACGAAGTGGGCAGGGCAGTATTACGATATAAATTGCCTACTTCGTTATCACGGTCGAGCGCGATGGGGAAGGTGACACCGATTTCTTTCACAAATTCAGCCACCGCTCGTTCCGAGTCCTGGGCGGTGAGGTTCAATCCGATCACCACAAATCCAAGTTCCTTATAACTGCGATACGTTTTTTCAATCGCTGGCATTTCCAATCGGCAGGGTGGGCACCAGGATGTCCAAAAGTTGACCAGCACCACTTTGCCGCGCAAATCGGAAAGTGTAACTTTACCGCCACCCAGCAAGTCGAGGGTAAAGTCTGGGGCGGAGAAACCTTCTTTTGCCACAGCGCCTGGCTGTGCCTGAGGCTGAGTGGAAGAGACGCGCGAGGTGACAGTCCAAATCATTCCGAGAACTAAAGCCCAAGTCATCCATGTGGAAAATCCAGAATTTGTCATGATGGTTGTTCAACCAGGGAATGCAACTTTTCACGCAACATGTTTACAGTGGGAAAACCTTTAATTCCATTGGGCGTGGCATAGATTCGACAACTCAATGCGAAGGTCTCGCGCGTTTCCTGCCAGAGATCGCTTCCATTCACAAGGAAAGACGGCGAACCGAGAAACTTGAAACGCGTTGCTTCGACATCATCGTGAACTTTTACGAGATCAATATCGGCAATCAAGCCTTCCTGTATCATGGCAGATTTCAGGTTTTGCAATCCTGTTTCCCAGGATGGACAATCGTCAATATAAAGCAGTTCAATTTTCATAGTTCATCACCTTGCACTAAACTTTGGTTTGAACCCGCGCAGGCGATTGGCATTCCCAACAACCGTCACAGACGAGAACGCCATCGCTGCGCCAGCAATTAATGGACTCAACAACAAGCCTAAGAAGGGGAAGAGTACGCCCATTGCAATAGGAATACCCAAAACATTATAGAAAAATGCACCGACCAGGTTTTGGTAAATATTGGTCATTGTGGCGCGGCTGACTTCAATCGCTGTGACCACACCCTTGAGACTGCCTTTGATAAGTGTGATGTCCGAAGCTTCGATGGCAACGTCTGTACCTGTGCCGATGGCAAGACCAACATCCGCTTGCGCGAGCGCGGGCGCATCGTTGATACCGTCGCCAACCATTGCGACTTTTTTGCCTTCTGCTTGCAACTGTTGAATATTCTGCGCCTTATCTTCGGGAAGAACTTCCGCCAGCACGCGCGTCACACCAACCCTGCGTGCAATCGCTTCGGCAGTGCGACGGTTGTCGCCTGTGATCATGACCACTTCGATGCCCATACTTTGCAGGGCTTTGATCGCTTCGGCAGAATCTTCCTTGACTGTATCCGCCACCGCAATGATGCCCGCGGCTTTGCCATCGAGCGCGATAAACATGGGAGTCTTGCCATCATCTGCAAGGGACTTTGATTTTTCTTCCAGCGAGCCGAGAACAATATTTTCGCGATTCATCAACTTGAGATTTCCAATCAATATGCTTCGTCCTTCGACTTTGGCTGAAACACCGTGACCAGGAATGGCATCAAAGTCTTGTACCTCCGCCATTTCCAATTTGCGCGCCTGCGCACCTTCAACGATTGCCTGTGCCAAAGGATGTTCACTGACTTTTTCAACGGACGAAGCTAATCTCAACAGTTCATCATCTTTCACGATTGGCTTGTCGCTGATTAAGACGTCTGTTAATTCAGGCTTGCCTTTTGTGATCGTCCCTGTCTTATCCAACACCACGGTTTGAATCGCACGTGCCATTTGAAGTGCTTCACCAGAGCGGATAAGAATTCCATTTTCCGCGCCTTTTCCGATGCCAACCATCAAACTCATTGGCGTGGCAAGTCCCAGCGCACATGGGCATGCGATGATCAGCACGGTTACGCTTGTGACCAGCGCATAAACGAGTTGAGGTTGCGGTCCAATCACGAACCAGATGACGAAAGTCCACACAGCCAGGATCATCACGATGGGAACGAAGTAACCAGATACGGTATCGGCAAGACGCGCAATTGGCGCTTTTGAGTTCTGTGCGTCCTGCACCATCCTGACGATTTGCGCGAGCGCGGTATCTTTGCCAACCTTGGTTGTGCGGAATTTGAACGCGCCTGTTTTGTTGATGGTCGCGCCGATGACTTCATCCCCCATCTTTTTTGAGGTCGGCAGTGACTCTCCCGTCAGCATGGACTCATCCACAGCTGAACTGCCTTCGACAATGACTCCGTCCACAGGAATTTTCTCACCTGGGCGGACTTGGATCACATCACCAACCAACACTTCTTCAACAGGTAAATCCATCTCTTTGCCGTCGCGGATGACACGCGCTGTCTTCGCTTGCAAGCCAAGCAATTTCTTGATCGCTGAACTGGATTGTCCTTTTGCGCGGAGTTCAAGCGCTTGTCCCAGCACAACCAATGCAATCACCACTGCAACGACATCATAAAAGGGTTCCGATGTGCCTTCGGGAAAAACGGAGGGAAATGCAACTGCAAATGTTGAATACAACCATGCCGCGCCTGTGCCAAGTGCGATCAACGTATTCATGTTCGCAGAACGATGTTTGAACGCCGCCCATGCGCCCGTGAAAAAGTCATAGCCTGAATAGAACAGTACGGGCAGTGTTGCAACAGCGGAAAGTATCCATGACCATCGGATTGTCTCCATTGATAGATCACGTATCAATGGCACGTATTGCGGGTACGCAAACAACAATACAGGCACTGAAATAATCGCCGCGAACCAGAACATTTTCATCAAGCGGCTGTATTCACGCGCATGAGCCTCTTCCTGTTTGTCTACGGGTGCATCGCTCAACGCGGCGCGTGGCTTGTAGCCCCAGGTTTCAATCGCCGCGTTCAACTGCGAGAGAGTTGTATTTTGCGGCAGATAGTCTACCGTCGCTTCCTGAGTAGCGATGTTGACGTTCGCATTCAAAACGCCCTGGGTGGCTTTCAATTCATCCTCGATAAATTTCACACACGAGGCGCAGCGCAAATTCTCAATGCCAATGCGTGTCTGTGCACCATCCACGGTATAGCCAGCGGATCGGATGGCGCCAGCCAGCCCGACGAGATTGATTTTTTGCGGATCATAATCGAGCTGCACCAAACCTGCCCCTGCATTCACGGTCACCCGATCCACTCCGTTCAGGGATAGCAAACCTGCTTCAAGCTTTGTCGCGGGTCTGACCATAGGCAGGTCTGCAACGGGCAATTCGATGCGGGAAAGAGTCTGCTCAGGGTTGAAACCTGTTGTCGCAGACGTCATCACATAACGGTGCGGATCTTTGTCGAATTGATCCACGCAGGATTGAGAACAAAAATAAAACGCCTGCCCCATGTGGTTGCGTTTTGCGAAAGCGTCTTGGGGCTCGATCTCCATTCCACATACAGGGTCACGGACGGTCATGGTTGCCTACCTTCTCATAAGATGCCAATAGTTTATATCCGTTAGACGACAGGAGGGAGCGATTTTCAGCCTGATTCCATATAAGCAAAATGGCCTATCTTTTGGATAGGCCATTCAAGGACGAAACTGCTTCCCTCTATTTTAGCGCGGTGCCGCAGTGGGGACAATTCTTCCAGTCGGTTTGCACGCCTTTTCCGCAGTTGGGGCAAGGCGTGGCGGAGGCAGGGGTATTGTTTCCCGCGTTTCTCGTCAGCGCAACAACGCCGTACACGACGAGGGCGATGATGCTGATGGGAATGAGCCACATGAAGATCATGCCGAGTCCCATCCCGAACCAGCCGAAGGGAGAATAACCCGAATTCATCATACCGTAGCCGCGACTACCGCCCCAGCCTCCCATCATGCCATAACCGCCACCGAACATTGTGCCGATCCAAAAGAGGATAACGAGGGCGACAATCGCAACCAGGATGACAGCCAACCAGTTTGTTTTTTTCATATTGAGATTCCTTTCATAAGGTCTGTCCGCAGTGCGGGCAGGTTTTCCAATCGTTCTGTACTGCTTGTCTGCATTGGGGGCAGGTACGATTTGAGTCAGGCTTGAATGCAATGACCAGATTGTTGCCAGAAATCGCGTAAACGACCAGGCCGATCAGTAACAAGGGGATAATCCACATGAGAAACATGATTTGCTCCTTTTCGATGTTCCAAGAATATCAGGCGTGATTAAAGTTTCGGTAAAAAAAGCAACAAGAGCCGATGAAGATTTTTGAACTTGCGTCACATGCAAACTGGCCTATCCGAAAATAGGCCGGTTGCAAGGAGAGGAGAGGGATGCGATTTAGTGATGGTGGGCGTGTTCGTCAGCTTTTCCGAGGTACTTTTCAGGCTCCTTGTCGAAAGCCTTCTTGCAACCGAGCGAGCAGAAGTAGTAGGTCTGGCCGTTGTACTCGGATTTGCCAGCGGCGGTCTCGGGCGTCACTTCCATGCCGCAGATTGGATCTTTGAAGGTTTGAGTCATGGCGAGTCTCCTTTCATCCTGATTTTCCGATATTTTCTTCGGTTTGGCGAGGGCTAAATGGCCTAACTCCCAACAGGCTTACATGCGCATCGCCATAGGGAGTATGAACAAGTAGATGTTCATTGCGGTGAGGATTACCATCAACACCGCGTAAGGCGCGAAGGTTGTCCAGGCTTTGCCGTTGGGATGGCTTGATTTGGCAATGCGATAGGCGGCGTAGAGCGAACCGATAAAGCCCAGTCCGATCAGCCCGAATTGCAGGATCTGGATCGTCTCCATGCTCACCAGTGCGGGGGACGCGCCGTGGACTTCCTGCCCGAACAGGGCTAAGGCGGTGTAGAAAATGGATTTGCCTTCCGCCAGCAGGTGGAACAGATTGTGGGCAATGTGAGCCGCCACATCCAGCGCGATGATGGCGTAGCCGAAGCGGGTGAAGTTTTCCACGAGGCTCACCTTATTGAATTTACTTGCGAACCACGAAGTGAGTCCGAGTAGGGCGACGGGGATGATGATCGCAATTGCGAAGGTAATACTGAACGTGATGGCGTAGTTGGTCGTGCCGACCGCGTTTTCCAACCACTTCAACATACTGCTCCACACTTCGAGCATGGTCACATTCTGGACGAAGACGATGCCCATGATGACCGCCGAGAGGAAGGCCTCTTCCATCTTCGGTTTGCGGACGAACCACAATTCCTTCGTAGGCGGGCGGACAGTCAACTGGATCGAGTCGTTCGGGCAGTTTTTGATGCAGTCCGCGCAGATGACGCAGTTGGCGTTGGAGTCCATCGTCTTGGGAAACTCGAACAGCGGACAGCCTGGCGCTTTTTCCGTGCCTTTGTAGCACGCGGCAATCGTGCAGGTGGCGCAGATTTCGGGCGTGCCGCGCAACGCCAACATGCCTGTACGGGCATAGTTTCCAGATAAACCGCCGAGGAAGCAAACGTGACGGCAGAAGGTGCGGCGTTCAAAGAATGAACCCGAGGCGATCACGCCCGTTGTAAGAGTCAGCATGAGGATACCCGAGCCGAAGGGGTTTTCTACCACACCCCAAACGTGGTCGCTCCAGGTGATGAAGATGAAGAGCGCGTCGATGATCCAAATGCCGTATTTTTTCAGGAACTTCGGAACGGGACGATTATTGCCGACAAATTTCTGAACCAGGTCGTTGATGGTCGCGAATGGACAGATGGCGCACCAGAAACGCCCGAGGAACAGGAAGATGATCGGGATGATCGGCCACCACAGCACCCAGGTCAGGGCGGTGCCGAGGTTGTCGTGCGCGGATTCGGGTCCGAGCAGGAGTTGGAACATGATCACCATGAAGAGGATCAAAGTCGGCCACTGGATGATTCCAGGGAACCAGCGACTACGCATGAATCGGTCAATGGGTTTGTATTGCAGGAGGTTGCCTCCGGCAAAGATACTTTTATTTCGGGGTTTGAGTTCGAGCGCCATGTTATTTTCCACCTTTCACGGTGATGGATTTTTGTTTCTTCAGCACGCCTGCCGCGGCAACGAGGGCGACATTCACTGCCGCAAAACTCCACAGCACAATGTTCTTGGAGTTCGAACCTGTCACCTTGACTACAAAATCGGCCTGCAACATTTCGCCGTCCACATGGAACATCACATGCACGTCATGCTCGCCAGTTGCTTCCAAGTGCGTTTGAACGATGTACATGCCATGTTCAGACTCAGTCATCGCAATTGGATTCGCAGATTCTTCATCGTGAGCGGGCGCGTCAGACGGATTGTTGGGGCGCATGACCCCAGTTTCCTGCGTCGGCTCCCCGCCCATATCCATGCCTGACATCGAATCCTGCGGGGCGCTGTCATGCGAGTCCGTCTCAGTTTCATCATGACCGTCCGCCTTTGGCGCAACAAGAATTTCCACATCGACGTCGCTGAGGGGCATGCCCATGCTGTCGGTGACCGTGACCACCAAAATATTCTCACCCTTCACCCACTCGTTCTGGCTGTCCAACGTGACATGATAGCCGTTTACCTCCATCTCCAGACCATCTCCGCCATCCCCTTCGCTTGCAGACACAGGAACAGGATTTGCGAAAATTGCTGTGATGACGAATAGCAAAATCGAACTTGCGTAGAGAATCTGTTTCATTGATCCTCCCCAACGGTGAGTGTGCAACTGAGCATTGATATGCCTCCGTGAAAAATTTAGAGTTGCGCTATCTTACCCATCCCAAGCAACCCTGCTCACCGCCGAATTGCCGTAAATTCCCCACGCCATTCTGCTTATGACGAACATCACCCAGTCTGTATGACTGGGTGATGTTGAAGTTTTCCATTGGATCACGGTTGTTTTTGGCGTTCCATTTCCTGAAGATACTTCTCAGGCTCCCTGTCGAATAATTGTTTGCACAGCGCGGCGCAGAAATAGTACGTTTCTCCTTTGTACGTGGAGGTTGCCGCGGCAGTCGCTTTTAGGATTCTCATGCCGCATACTGGGTCGGTTGTCATTCATTGCTCCTTATTGTTCGATTTCGTATCCTGCGTTTTCCCAGTCCACCATGCCGCCTGTCAGATTCCAGACATTGGTATAACCAAGAGACACAAGTTCATCCACCGCAATGGTGCTCATGCGCCCACTGCGACAGTAGAGGACAATCTTCGCGTTTTTATCGGCGGGCAGTTGCGACAGATTGGCGGGGTCTGCGATCTGGTCATACGGAATGGATAAATCCGTGCCAGCGATATTCCCCGCAAACGGGATGTGAACGTTGACGAAAACGAAATCCTTGTTCTTCAACATGGCGTTCAATTCATCGGCGGTGACGTTCTGATACGAACCTCCCGCCACCGTGACCGTTTCGACTGAGACCTGCGCGGGCTTGCCTTGGCAGGCCGTCAACACTGCCAGTAGAAGCACTGCCAGCAAAACAATTTTTTTCATCACAAACTCCAATGGCTACGGAATTTCTCCCGCGAGTTCCTTGTCAATGATCTGGGTAAAGGCGGTCAGCGGTTGCGCGCCGACAAGCGCCAGTCCGTTGATGAAGAACGTGGGCGTGGACTGCACGCCGAGGCCGAGGGCAAAATCCGAATCGGCCTGCACCTGATTCTTGTATTTGTTGGTATTCACGCAATCCTCGAATGCAGATGTATTCAGCTTCAGGTCGCTCGCAATTTGCAGGTAGAGATCGCTTCCCAGTTTGTCCTGATTCTCGAAAATCTTGTCGTGGAAAGGCCAGAAGGCATTTTGCTCATTCGCGCACATGGAGGCTTCCGCGGCGGGGAAGGCCTCAGGGTGAATGGATGTTAGCGGCAGGTGGCGATAAACGAAGCGGATTTTTCCAGGATAGGCCGCCATCAATTGTTTGAAGGTCTGGTCGTAAAAGCGCTGGCAGAACGGACATTGGAAGTCGCTAAACTCGACGATCACGATCGGCGCGTCGGCTGGACCCGTGCTGGGGAAACCGTCCGTCGCAACATCATAGCGGACGTAGCGCGGGGCTTGCGTAGCCGCAGGGATTTGCGCGGCGGATGGGTTATTCGCGGCGGCGCGCGCGGAAATGGGGGAACGCCCCCACATGAAGTAGCCTGTCAGGATTCCAACCGCAAATGCAATCACCACCAGGATCGAATAAAAGTGGGTGCGTTTAAAGGTGATGGTGTCCTCGGAGTTGGTATCAATCTCGCTATCAGATGTTTCCATGTTTACCTTTCCATTAAATTGTTTTATGCGCGTTGCAGGGTATGTCCGCTCAAATAGCCGAGATAGGCGGGAACGAGCGGAAGCACGCACGGCGAGAGGAACGAGAGCAGACCTGCTATGATCGCGGTGAAGTATGTCGGCGCGGCCGCGTACGTGGCAAAGGACTCGATGAAGTAGCCGTTCTTGAACGCCCAGATCGCGATCAGGCTCATCGTGTTTGTCAGCAACAACACACCGATCGCGATGATGAACAGACCGCTGGCAATTCGGAAATATTTCTGATACGGCCTCATGCGCTTGATCCAGCCCGAAGCGCGTTCCAATCCAAGCGCCATGGCAAGGAACGGAATCCCCAATCCAAGCGAATATCCCGACGCCAGCCACATGGCCTGACCGACGGTCTGCTGGCTCAATCCCATCGTCAGGATCGCGCCGAGCGTCGCGCCGATGCAGGGGCTCCAGCCCGCGGCGAAGAAAACGCCCATCAGCGCCGACCCGCCATATGTCCCGCGTTGACCCGAGTATTGAGTCCGCGTGTCCGCGTAAAACCAGGGCAGTCGAATTACTTCGAGAGTCGCCAGTCCGAACATGATGACAACGATCCCGCCGAGTTGGGCAATCTCTCGTTTATATGTCCCAAACACCTGCCCGACCAACGTCACCGAACCGCCCCAGCCGACGATGAATACAAGCGAGAATCCCGCCACAAAGAGGAATGCGTGCATGAAAATTTTCCAGCGTTCGTTCGGAGAGACCAGCGGAGCAGTTGCTTCCTTTGCCATGCGTTCACCTTCGTTTCAGGATGCGGCAATGATAAGCCACATCCCGCCCCTGATTGAGCGCAGGATGGCGGGATGTGGAATAGGCAAAATGGCTTATGACGTTTCTCGCTTCACACTTTGACCTTGAGCCTGCTTCCCCTCCCCGAAGTGGATTCCACCTCCAGCCGCGCGCCGATCAACTCGGCGCGTTCGCGGATTCCCAGCAGGCCAAAGTGACCGCCCGCAGCAAAGTCGGTGGGAGATTTCGGCATGTCGAATCCAATGCCGTTGTCGCTCACTTCCAATTCGATCCCCTGCTTTTCAAACGAGATATGCACATCTGCGCGCCTGGCTTGTGAATGACGCACAACGTTGCTCAAGGCTTCCTGCGCCATACGGTAGAGAGTAAGTTCCACTTCATGCGAGAGGCGTTGCTCTTCGCCCGATTTTTGGAATTCAATTTGGATTCCGCTGTTCTGACTGGTCTCGCGCGCCAGCATTTCCAACGCGGTAACGAGGCCGAGGTCTTCCAGATAAATGGGACGCAGGGCGCGCGTCATGCGACGCAGATTCTCGATGGTCTGCTCGGACAGCGATTCCAACTCGGCCAGCGTTTTCCGCGAAGGCTGGTCTTTGACCGATTTCTGCGCCAACTGTACGCGTTGTTTCAGAGCGATCACCGACTGGATCGTATCATCGTGCAGGTCGCGCGCCAGGCGCAGGCGTTCCTCCTCCTGCGCCGAGGTGATCGCGCCGATGTAGTCGCGCAGTCCCTCCTGCGCGGCCTGCACCTTGCGCGACATCTCGGTCAATTCATGTTGAAGGTGTTGCACTTCGGAGATCCCGCCGACGGATTCTTTGATGGCATCGAAATCACCCCAGGCCAATGCGGCGGCTTTGGTCTCGAGTTTTTGCAACGGTTGGACAATTTGATTCGCGCCAAACCACAATGCGATCAATGCAAGGATGAAAGCGGGGACAAGCACAAGCGGCGCCATCTGCGTCAATTGCAGGGATGGGCTGACCACCATTTCCCATTCCTCCTCCGTGATCAATGCCCAGCCTGCCGTTTCGATGGGACTGTAGGCAACCACGTGTTCCGTGGATTCTTTTTTTACATACAGGACTCCGCTTTTCCCAGACAACGCCTCCGCCACGCCAGGATGATCGGGCTCCAAACTGTCTTGCGCGAGAGCGCCGCTCACAAAAAGCAATCGGCGGGAACCATCCAGCAGGTAGATGGTCACATGACTGCCCGATGGGTAGGTGGTGGAGAGGGTCTCGGCGGCAAGGGTTTCGGGAGCGAATGCGCCTGCCACAATGGCATCGCGCGAAGTGGAATAGGCGGAGATGATGACGAAGAGTCGCTGTGAGTTGGGGTCGAGGATCGGGGCGGAGAAAACAGGTTCGCGGTCAAGGGCGGAGGCGAGGATAATTCCCTGCCCGTTTTGAGAAATCCATCCCCAGAATTGTTCGTTGCCCGTATTGGCAAGAAGGCGTCTATCGGAATCGAGGAAGGCGATTCCCCCGTTGAAGTCTTTGGCAAGGTCATTTGTAGTGGCGAAGATTTTTTCAAAGGACAAGTCTTCAGACGCCAGGACTGACATACTGGTAATGGTCGCCATGCGGTGGTGCAACTCGGATTGGAGCGCGGCGGCGGAGGATTGCACGGCGCGTTCGTCGCGCTCGCCGACCAGGGCGCGCATATCCTGCTGGTGCATGTTGACACCGCCAAATGCGATCAGCAACAGCAAAAGCGTAAGCGGCAGGACGGTGACTGCAAACAGTTGCGTGAGGCCGCGCCAGCCTGGGAGAATACGTCTCATTCTTCTTCGAGAATCTTGCCAGTGCTTTGCGAGATCAACCCCAATGAGACTCCGCGCATGACGGCCTCGGTGCGGCTGGCCGCTTGTAGTTTGGCGAAAATGTGCGCGAGATGTCCCTGCACGGTGCGGTCGCTGATGGTCAACTGGACGCCGATGGCCTTGTTGGTGAATCCCTTCGCGGCCAGGCGCAGAACGTCAAGTTCGCGGTCGGTGAGCGGCTCGACGGGAGTCTTGTCAGTGCGCTTGAACAGGTTGGACATCAGTTTTTGCGTCACAGCGGGGTCGAGCGCGGATTTGCCCTCGAAAACTTCATGCACAGCCTGGATCAATTCTTCGGTCTTCGCGGTCTTGAGGACGTACCCGTTCGCGCCCGCCTGCAAGACAGCCATAACGTAGGGTTCATCGTCATAAGCGGTGAGAATCAGCACACCCACTTCGGGCAGGTGCGAACGCACCCAGCGCGTGACTTCGATCCCGCTGGCTTTCGGCATTTGGATATCCAGCACGACCACATCGGGCTTGTGTTTCTCGATGAGCGACTGCGCCTCCTCCCCGTCCCCCGCTTCGGCAATGACGTGGATATCCTGCGCGCTTTCCAGCAGTTGACGAATCCCTGCGCGGACGATGTGGTGGTCATCCGCCAGAAGAACGCGGATTTTGGCTTTTGATTGTTTTGAGGACGGCATATCTTATTTTATCCAATTGCTGATTATAGGCCTGTGTCTGGAAAATATATGGGAAGGCCAGCCAGACGATGGCGAGTCCAGCCAGCAGTCCAGTGATGAAGCGCATGAGGGAGTTGAACGAGCCGAGCGCGTCGCCCGCGTAGAAAGTCGCGGAAAGTGAATTGTTTGTCAGAACGGCCAGCCACGTATTTGTATCACGAAATCCGTTCCCGATACCAGCAAAATCACTGAGCATGTGGGTGCCGCCGTCCAGGGCGATAGGGAGCAGGAGCAAAACAAATCCCCACCACGCCAACGGTTTTATTTTGCGGCGGAACGGCCACCAGAGCGTGGCGAACAGCCAGACGCTGGTGTAGAACGAGATCATGCGATCCGACCAGGCGACCTTCCAGCCCATCGCCTCATTGCCAATGAACTGACGGAGAATCATTGGGTTGATCGTGTCCTGCCAAGCGGACTGAATCTCGGCGAGCGGATACATGGGTCTTGCGCCAAAGAGAAAAAAGGAACGTTCGGGAAGTTGGTGGCAGAAAAACGAGTAGATGAAATAGACCGCCTTCCCCGCGCCTGTCCAACCCAATTGCATGAAAACGGGCGCGAGGTAAGGCGTGAAGACCCACAGGCCGTACACGATCAGGAAGGTCTGAAACCAATGAATCCCGATCCATTGGAAGATGGATTGTTTTGGTTGCGAGTGGACAGTTGCGGTAGCCATTGCGTTACGGCGCGTTCGGCTCAGGCGCTTTATTGAGATTGGCGCGGTAAAACAAACTGGCTTGTTCGGCATTGAACGCGTCGAATTTTTGCACACGTCCCCAGGAGGTCATCGCCAGCGGCACATCCAACGCAGGCCAGGGATAGGCGATCATCTTCGCCCCGCCTAGATCGTCCATGACGGCTTTGATCTGGCTCTTTAATTCCGAGCAGGCGGATTCATTGAGCAGATCGCAGTTGTACCAGAAGATGACGTAGCCATGCTCCAGGTTGTGGACAAGATAGCCCGCAGGGAAGGTGTAGTTGTTTGTGTCATAGAATCCCGCCTCCGCTTCTTCGGGATAGTGAGGTCCAGAGGTGGGCGGATCGGAATTGTATTGACCTGGGTCGCTATCCACATCGATATGTTGACTGCCTCCCGCCATGATCGGGATGGATTCTCCCGCGGCTGGTCGCACGCCCTGCCAGACGAGCACGCCAATGACCGACAGGACGGCCAAGCCAATTCCGCCCCAGGTTAGATTAGAACGGAGTTTCTCTTTGCGCTGGCGTTCGTGCGCTTGTTGACGTTTCGATTTTTGATTCATAATTCATCCTGGTTATGTTGGAAACGAAAACAGGCGCTAATCAGTTTGACGCCTGTTCTCGCGGATCATTTATTGAACAGGAAAGTCCAGTTCTTCCTTGTAGTCCAGCCCGTCCTTGCGAACGTAGACGGTCAACTTCCAGTCGCCAGGATCGCTGAAATTGGCTTTGATAGAATATGTCCCGCTGCCTTGCTCGGTGGCTAGTCCGCTCATGCCCATGCCCGCCATGGCGGGGTGCTCGGCGGAGACGTCCACCTTCGCGCCTTCGATAGGATTGCCGTCCGCGTCGGTGATTGTGAACGTGATTTCCACGTCTCCTACTGCGGCGGGATCTGGATTCGTGCTGAGGACGATATTCACTTGTTTGGCCGAACCTGCCTCGGTGGGCGCGGCCGCGCCTGCTCCACAAGCCGCCAACAAAACGGACAAACCAACAAGCGTACTGATTAAGAACATTTTACGCATTTTCATTTTCTCCTTTTGTTTTTTGCCACGAAGTACACAAAGGATTTTCCTTTGTGTACTTCGTGGCCTTTTGGTTCAGAATTATTCAACAACATTGATGACCATCATCAAGCCACCAGGCTCGACATTGTCGTTGGTGGTGTGGTGCAGGATGTGGCAATGTAACATCCACTGGCCTGTCTCCGTGGCGACGAACTCGATGTCGTAGCGTTCGCCAGGCGCGACGCTGATGGTGTCCTTGGTCAATTGCGCGGCTTCAGGAACGGGATGTCCATCGGTGGCGACGATCTTGAATGGCATTCCATGCAGGTGCATTGGATGGATGAATTGTCCGATGGCGATGAAACGCAAACGAACGCGCTCGCCTTTCTTCACGGTGATGGTCTCCGTTGCAGGGAAGGACTTGCCATTGATCGTGAAGTAATTCGGCTCCATTCCGCCCATCGGCATGGCGGCGTAGGTCAGGCCATCCATCATGCGCGATTCGGAGATCATCAATACCTTGTCCACTGCGGGCGGATTGGCTTCAGGTTCCTGCGGGTCAATGATGAACGGCGCGTACAATCCCGCGCTCACCTGCACATCGCCCTCGTAATGCGAGTGATACATAAACGTCCCCGCGGGCTTGGCGGTGAATTCGTACGTGAAAGTCTCGCCAGGCTGGATCGGATCCTGAGTGACGCCAGGCACGCCATCCATCGTGTTCGGGACTTCGACCCCATGCCAGTGGATTGTTGTCGGATCGGGCAACTCGTTCTTCACGATGACCCGAACCTGGTCGCCCTCGGTGACACGGATCATCGGTCCAGGCACGGTTCCGTTATACGTGTACGCGGTGACGGTCACGCCATCCAAAATCGGCCATTGCACCGCCTTGGTTGTCAGCTCAAAAATCTTGACGCCGTTTTCCTCGCGATACGCAAGCGGTTGTCCGCCCTCGGTCTCTGTCGCGGGCTGGGCGTTCGGCGCGCTGATCGGCTCCATCATGTGCGCAGCCTCAGGATCATCCGCCATCATGCTGCCTGGCGTGGAGGTCATCATGTTGCCGCCCATTGGATTGTTGCCGTTGTTGTTGTTCGGCATTCCGCCGACAGGCGTTGCGCCCGCGCCTGGAGCGCAGGCCGATAATACCAATGCCAGGCCGATCACCGAAAATACCAGTATTTTCCTCATCGTTATTTCCTCTCGAAAGTTGGATAGCCGCTGACTATAAGGAATTCTCCCGCCTCCAACCAGCGCACTTTGACGCGTATGTTGATAGGCCATTTGGCTTATGCGTCTTGCGGAACAGAAACAGGCGCGTCCAGCGCCTGTCGAATCCCGGCCAGCAATTTTGAATCTGCCCTGTGTTGTGGATTGTCCGCGATAGACAACCACGTCTGCCCGTCGTTGCCGTGCAGGAACAAGGTGGCGGGTTCCTCAGTCTTTCCGTAGACGAGCAGGATCACCATCTGGCAATCGCATTCCTCCGTGCCGTGATTCGGGCAGGAGCAATCATGCAGTCCCGCCCGCGCCGTGTGCAGGTCGAAGGTCTGCACGGAGCGCAAGCCTGCCCGCGACAATTGCTTCCTTGTCCATTGCAAGGTTTCGTCGCAGGGATGGTTAACGGATAAGAATGGGGAGATATTCATAAGCGCCTCGGATGGTTCCATTTTACGGAATCATCCGAGGCGAATAGAGAGCCGCGTGGCGTATTTATTGGTAGGCGAAATTGCCTATAAGGGAGGAGAACGCTGTTCGGACAGAACCCGTCCAACGTCGGGCGGGAAGCGAGACATGGTTAATCCTTGACCGCCCCAATATATTTTCCAGGTTCGCGTTCGAACAATCGTTTGCACAGTTCGGAACAAAAATAATAGGTTCGACCCTGCACGACAATTTTGGCGGGGGGATGTTCAGGGTTTACCTTCATTTCGCAAACAGGATCAACTACAAACGATTGCCCTGCGGACTCGAAGGAAGTCATCGAGAATCCGCTCATCGCTGATTCCTTTGGCTGGCGGCGGGCGCGCCGCACGAGGGACAAAACCGTTCGCCGCCCTTCACCTGACTGCCGCAATACGCGCAGGCGCGGAGCTTCAAGCCAGTCCCACATTGCGGGCACCAATCGAACGAAGACAAAACCTGCGTCTTGCAATTCGGGCAAGCCGATTGCGAAACCGCGACAGGCGCGGGGATCACCGATCCATTTGTCAACACACCCGCCGCTACCAGAGGGAACAATAGATTGCCAACATGCCTACCGCACATGAGAACTCCTTTTCGATTGCCCATCCTAACCGATGAATGTAAAGAAGCCATGAAGATTCCACAACAAAGGCATAGGCAGTTTTGCCTATTTTATTTTCCGCCACATGGCGCAAGACGCCCGCATTTGCAAAGGCTATGATGACCCAAAAGGAGATTAACGGTGAAACGATTTCTCATTCCCCTCGCGGCCTTCCTGCTCGGCTTCGCCTTCATCGCTTCATTTTATATCGGCATTCTAACCTGGGCGCAGGGCTGGGATTATGCCTCCTCGCAATTCGTGCGCGACCGCTGGTATGTCGTCCCGATCATCCTCGGCTTTGGCGCGCAAGCCGCGCTTTATTCCATCCTGCGTTTCCGCCTCTTCATTCCAATCACATCCACTGGTCACACAGGCGCAATGATGGGAACCAGCGGCGGCACATCCGCGACGGCAATGGTTGCCTGTTGTATCCATCACGTCACCGACGTTCTGCCCATCCTCGGCCTGAGCGCGGCGGCCAGTTTCCTCACGCGCTACCAGCGTCCCTTTATGCTGGTCGGCCTCGCCATGAACCTGGTCGGCATCGGCGTTATGCTCTTCGTTCTTTATCGCGAACGACAAAAACTTCAACCTGTTCTTGTGGAGACAAAATGAAACGCTTCCTGATTCCCTCGCTTTTAATTCTGACCTTAATCCTCGCGGCCTGTTCCGCGACTCGCTCCCCGCTTCTCTCCGACCCCGTGCCTGCTTCTGCTTCGTCAAGCGACTCGGCCTCCCAATTCGATTCTGCCATGCGCACTGACGGGCAGGGCGCGATCATCTTTGAAGTGACACCGCTCAATCTCGACGCGCCTGCCGGCACCCTGGAATTCGATATTGTGTTGACCACCCATTCCATAGAACTCAGCATGGACTTGGCGGCCACCGCCACCCTCACCACCGAAACGGGCGTCACCGTCCAGGCTACATTGTGGGACGCGCCGCGCGGCGGACATCACGTTGAAGGCAAATTGATCTTCCCCGCCAGCGTGGACGGCAAGTCCATTCTCGAAGGGGCGACAAAATTAACCATCACCATCCTCAACGTGGATGCACCCTCGCGCGTCTTCGAGTGGGGAGCGCAATAATAAGGAAAAGAGGCGGAAGTGTCTGCTTCGAAGAAGAACCAACTGAGTCGCCGCGATTTAATCAAAGCCGTCCTCGCTGGGATCGGCGGCTTGATCGGGGCGTTGGTCGGACTTCCCTCGGTAGCGTACCTGCTCTCGCCCGCGATCCAGGCTGGGACGGAGGATGAGGCGATCATCCCGTTGGGCGCGCTGGACAATTATCCGATCGGCGTTCCGACACGATTTGATTTCACGCGCACGAATGTCAATGGCTGGGAACGGACGGCGGTCAGTTACGGCTTGTACGTGGTGAGAAAAAAAGAAAACGAAGTGCGTGTCTTTTCGGACATTTGCACCCACCTCGGCTGCCGCGTGACGTGGCATCCCGATATCCAGCATTACATCAGTCCCTGCCATGACGGACACTTTGACTTGCTGGGCAACAACTTCAGCGGACCTCCGCCGCGCCCGTTGGATGAATTCGTCACAAAGATCAAAAATGGAAATCTGTTCGTTACGTTGCCTCCATTTAAACGGAATGGATGAAAGAAGGTTTCAATGAACAAACGTCACATCTGGATCATGTTGCTATGTTGCCTGCTCCCAATCGTTGGGTTGGCCGCGATCTTCCTTTTCAACATCCCCGTCAACACGGTCGTCTACTTTGGGCTGATTCTCTTATGCCCACTGGCGCATTTTTTGATGATGGGCAAGATGGGACACAATCATGGCGGACAACACGATGAGCACGTCCATGTGGAAGCCGCGCCCAAAAAGTAATTCGCCGCGCCTCTCTCGCCGCGACGTTTTGAAACTTGCCGCGTTAGGTGCAGGCGCGCTTGCGCTTCGTCCACTCACGAAACTCGATTTACCTGAGTTCTCACAAGCCGAGTGGTTGGGACGCGTCACCGTCGGCAAGGTGGATGTGTACACGCGTCCCGACGCGAACAGCCAGATTGTCAGCGCGTTGTATGAAGACCAGGTTGTGCCGTGGCTTCGCGAGTTTGTGGGTTTCATGCCAGGAAGAATTAACCAACGTTGGGTCGAGACGCCATACGGATTCGTGTGGGGCGGACAGGTTCAGCCTGTCGCGAACGAACCCAATACGCCCGTTGCCAGTCTGCCGACCACCAGCCTTGGGCAGGGCATGTGGGTAGAGGTCACTGTTCCGTATGTGGACTTGACTTTGGATAATCCTCCTGCCCGCGCGCCGTGGTTGCAATACCAACTATCCATCAACCTGCCGCCGCGTTTTTACTACAGCCAGATTGTGTGGGCGGATCAGATTCGCGTCGACGCCGACGGGCAGGTCTGGTACCGTCTCAACGAGAAATACGGCTCAGGCGATATTTTCTGGGGACAGGCGGAAGCGTTTCGCCCACTGACCGCGGATGAGGTTTCTCCCATCAGCCCCAATGTTGATCCTGCCGAGAAACGGATCGTTGTCAAAACCTGGGAGCAAACCCTCTCATGTTTTGAAGGCAAAACGGAAGTCTACTTTTCGCGTATCTCCAGTGGCGCGTTGTACAATGCTTCGGGAAATCGCGTTGACGCGTGGGAGACGCCTGTCGGCGAATATCCCATCTGGCGTAAAGCCATCTCATTGCCATTGAGCGGCGGGAGCGCTTCGGCGGGCTGGAGTTTGCCTGCGGTTGGGTGGGTCAGTTTGTTTGTGGGAACGGGCGTGGCAATTCATTCCACTTATTGGCACAACAACTATGGCGAACCGTCCTCGCGCGGCTGTGTCAATGCCAGGCCTGAGGATGCAAAATGGATTTTTCGCTGGAGTCAACCTCAAGTCAGAATGGATCCGGGGGATGTTACCGTCGAATGGCCGGGAGGGACGAAGGTAAGGGTGGAGAGCAACGATGAGGGGTGATTGTTCAAGGCACTGCAAAATCTCACGAATCAATTCGTGATGTTACTTGTCTCGAGGAATGTTCGTAAAATGAACATTTTATTCTTTATCAAGCACGAAAAACTTGTTCGATTGTGTCCATCCCTGTCCGTGCGGCTGGCTGAACGACCCCGTCAAGCCATGTACCTGCGCGCCCGCGGCCGTGACCAAATATCAAAAACGCATCTCCGGCCCGCTGTTGGACCGCATTGACATCCACGTGGAAGTCCCGCGCGTGGACTATGAAAAACTATCCAATGAGCGGCTGGGGGAATCGTCGGCGGTCATCCGTCAGCGCGTGGAGGCGGCGCGCCAACTTCAACGCAAACGGTTTGCCGACCTGCCCGCCGAAAACGCGGTCGCCTGCAACGCGGATATGCGGATCGCCGAGGTGCGTAAATTCTGCAAACTGGACGAGACCAGCGAATCGCTCATGCGCTCGGCGATGAGTCAGATGAATCTCTCGGCGCGGGCGTATCACCGCGTGCTCAAACTGGCGCGCACCATTGCCGATCTGGCAGGAAGCGAAACCATTCAAACTCCCCACCTGGCGGAAGCGCTGCAATACAGGCCGAAGATTTTAATGTCGGCTTGATGGAGGGCGGAGGCTCATCCCCGTTTCAACCCAAAAACAAATCGGCTGGCAGAATCAACTGCCAGCCGATTTCCACTTCAACGGGACTCGCTTTTCCCCGGCGGTTCAACCTCCGTACTTCTTCCTCAACTCGTCCGCGGCCCGGCTCAGTTCCTCGGCGTTCCGTTGGATCTTTCGGATAGCCGCGACCGCGTCGTCCACGCCCCGCGTCCCCGCGCGGAAGACGGATTCGTCGAGCCAGACGGCCTCGTGTTCGCAGGCGCGCGTCGCTTCGGGCAGGTTCATGTTCTTGAAATCGAAATACTGCGGGAAGGCCTTCGGCACGGCGAGGTTCGAATTCTGCGGCTGGAATAGCGCGTAATTGTGCATGGCTTCGTAACCGAGCCAGCAATCCACGCCCTCGGCGTCCAGCGCGCCGCACAGCACGTCGTGCTCCACGCCAAACTTCATCGGATCAATGGCGAAGATGTAGCGGTAGAACGAGCGCGTGGTGTGACGCTCGTCACGCTTCAGGACGCGCACGCCGGGGATTTCGCTCAGGGCTTCGTCCATGTACGCCGCCATCTCCTCGCGCTGCTGCGCCTGCGCGGGGAAGCGTTCGATGCCGACCAGCGCCAGCGCGGCCTGCAACTCGCTCAGGCGGTAGTTGCCTCCCTGCATGGACAGGCCGCCGCGCTCCTCGCCTCCGCCGCCCAGCGCGTGCGGACGTCCGCAGTCAATGATCGACGCGGCCAGCGCGGCGTGTTCGGGCGTGCGGCACAACAGGACTCCGCCCTCTCCCGATGTCAGCGTCTTCGAGGATTGCAGCGAGAACGAGCCGAAGTGACCGATCGTCCCCGCGCCGCGGCCGCGCCACCTGGCGCCGTGCGCGTGCGCGCAATCTTCGATCACGATCAGGCTGTGTTTGTCGGCCAGTTCCATGATGGCGTCCATATCGGCCATGTTCGAGCCGAGGTGGACGGGGATGATGGCCTTCGTCTTCGGCGTGACGGCTTTCGCCGCGGCCCGCGGATCAATGCAGTAGGAGTTCGGGTCCACATCTACGATGACGGGGATCGCGCCCGCGGACATCGGGGCGGACGCGGTGGCCTGAAACGTGTACGCGGGGACGATCACTTCGTCGCCCCATCCGACGCCCGCGGCGCGCAGCGCGACTTCCATCGTCACCGTGCCGTTGATCATCGGGACGGCGTAGCCTCCGCCCTGCAGTTCCGCGAAGCGGCGCGCCAGTTCGGCGGTCTTCGGCCCGGGGTAGGGGAATCCGCCCCAGCGTCCGGAGCGAACGACTTCCGTCACGGCCTGGACGTCGCGTTCGTCCCACACCGGCCAGTCGGGATACTTTTCTGCGCGGGTTTTCGGCCCGCCAAGGATGGCTAATTCAGACATGGGTAATCCTTTCGTTTTGTGTTTTTGAACGCGCGCCTCCGGGCAGGATGTAAACGACGCGCGGTTTTCGCGAGCCGTCTATTTCACGAGTTCCTTTGCGGTGCGGATCATCTCCGCGCGGACGGCGTAGCCGTCGAAGCGCGCCTGCTCCATGCCGAGGATGACCGCGCCGACGACGGGCGGTCCGTCGAGGCGTTTGAGCACGGCACGCGGACAATGCTGGAGGACGACCGCGCGCATGGGATCGGCGAGAATCCCGCCTGCCTCGAAGAC
>Ga0116166_1000303_pt1 | contig 48253 bp, 38 predicted proteins | sample AD_JPNMR2_MetaG_FD_89884 | JGI IMG/M metagenome (GOLD analysis project Ga0116166, IMG submission 89884) | Active sludge microbial communities of municipal wastewater-treating anaerobic digesters from Japan - AD_JPNMR2_MetaG | ecosystem: Engineered > Bioreactor > Anaerobic > Digestate | place...
ATTCGAATATCATCCCCTTTTGGGGACCCGAGACTGAAACGAAAAACGCGCCTTGCGGCACGTTCTTCATTATGGCGGGGAGGGAGGGATTCGAACCCTCGGCTGAGTTTAACCCCAGCACTCACTTAGCAGGCGAGCCCAATCGGCCACTCTGGCACCTCCCCAGATGCACGGCTATTTTACTCGAAGAATGACGAGCGGAGGGAGTGGGATTCGAACCCACGTGGACTTTCGCCCAACATGTTTTCAAGACATGCGCCTTAGGCCGCTCGGCCATCCCTCCGGGCGGAGGGGATTCTACCATGCTTCCGTTCTGAAGCGACGAACGGCGCGCCTTCGATTGAAATACCGTTGCCAATTTAAGGAGTGGATAATTATCCGAATTTTTGACGCCGCGACGCCAGGCAGCCAAGACTCAAAGACTCTGATATAAAACAAAAAGGATTCCGCAAGTTCTACTTGCGGCTTTTCCGAAGTAGAACTTCGGGATTCCAAATTTTCATCATTCGGGGTGAATCCCCCGTTCATGGATACTTTGTGCCTTCGCGACTTCGTGTTTAGCCCATCACTTTAGCCATTCTCCAATTTATGATTCTGAGCGCGCCAAATTTCTTCTTGGTATAATCCCCGCCTATGAAAAAATATCACCTCTGGACCGAAGGCTGCCAGATGAACGTGGCCGACTCGCAGCGCGTCGGCTCGTCGCTGGAGCATCTCGGCTACGCCTTTACCGATAAAGCCGAAGAAGCCGACGTAATCGTGATGAACACCTGCGTGGTGCGCCAGTCCGCTGAAGACAGGGCGCTCGGACGCCTGGGATCCTTCAAACCGCTCAAGGAAAAAAATCCCAACCTCGTCATCAACCTGATGGGATGCATGGTCGGCGTGCGCGGCGCGGAGAAACTGCGCGCCAAACTTCCCTTCGTGGACGTCTTCTCGCCTCCCTCCGACCCCGGGCCGTTGATCTCCTTCCTGAGTCAAGGCGAGATCCGCGCCATCGAAGCCGACGAGACCGCGCGCCGCTTCGGCCTCATGGACGGCGATCTCGTCCTCCCCGAACACGAACGCGGCAAGACCGTCAGCGTGCATGTGCCAGTCGTCTACGGATGCTCGCACGCCTGCACGTTCTGCATCATCCCCTATCGCCGCGGCGCGGAGCGCAGCCGTCCCGTGGGCGACATCATCGGCGAGATCCGCTCGCTGGCCGCGCAGGGCGTCAAGGAAGTGACCCTCCTCGGTCAGATCGTGGACCGCTACGGCAAGGACGTCCCCGACGGCCCCAATCTCGCCGCGCTGCTGCGCGTCGTCCACGAAGTCGAGGGCATCGAGCGCATCCGCTTCCTCACCTCGCATCCCAACTACTTCACCGAAGACCTGATGGACGCGGTGGCCGCGCTGCCCAAAGTCATGCCGCACATCGAAGTCCCCATCCAGGCGGGCGACGACGAAGTGCTGGCGAACATGCGCCGCGGCTACACCCAACAGGATTACCGCGACCTCGTCGCGAAGATCCGCGCGAAGATTCCCGACTGCTCCATCGCGACCGACATCATCGTCGGATTCCCTGGCGAGACCGAGGCGCAGTTCATGGAGACCTTCCGCGTCCTCTCCGACCTTCGGCTGGACGTGGCCCACCTGGCGCGTTACTCCTCCCGCGAGGGGACCGTCGCCACGCGCTCGATGGCGGACGACATCCCTGAAGAGGAGAAGATGCGCCGCTTCCGCCTGCTCGAAGACTTGCAGGAGCAGATCGTCGGCGAGATCAACCAGAAATACCTCGGCGAGAAAGTGGACGTGCTGTTCGAGGACAAGACGAAGGGACGCTGGCGCGGCCGCACGCCGACCAACAAACTCGTCTTCGTGGAGTCGGACGAAGACTTGCGCGGCCGAATCGAATCCGTCAAAGTGACGTGGGCGGGGCCCTGGTCCATGCAGGCGGCGCTGGAACGCCGTCCCGAATTGATTTCGTTGTAACGTCGGCGCGTTCATCTTCAACGGCAAAGGCGAACTCCTGCTGTTGCAAAGTCGCAAATGGGCGGAACCGTAAAAAGTCCTGACGATGGAACTGGACGCGTACACGCGTCGTTCCATAGAAGAATGGATGAAGCAGGGGCGAACGCATAGATTCGCCCGAAGAAAACCCGGTTCCTGTAAATGGGTATAATCGGGGAAATTTCGACCCTGGAGTAAACTTGTGCGCATCAAATCGCTTTTCATTTTGACCCCCGTCCTGGTTCTTTCCATGTTGCTGGGCGGCTGCGGTTCCAAAGAGACTCCCGCCCCCACCGAGACGCCCACCCTTGCGCCAACCGTCGCGCCCACCGCCACACCCTCGGCGCCGCTCGCCATCCTCGTCGTCCCCGCGGACATGGACCAGGCGCAGTCCAACCTCTACCAGTCCACGATGTATGAATTGGCGCAGGCGGCCGGCTATCGCTTCCAGGCGCGCAACAACCTCGCCGCCGCGGACCTCGACCCCTCGGTGAAGATCGTCGTCGCCTTCCCACCGGACCCGGGCGTGGCCGCGTTGGCCGCGGCCGCCCCGCAGACGCAGTTCCTGGCGGTGGAGCTGCCCGGCGTCCCCGCAGGCGGAAACGTCAGCGTCGTCGCCAACGCCAGCCGTCCCGACATGGTCGGCTTTTTCCTGGGCTACGTCTCCGCTCTCGTCACTGCGGAGGAGGACTCGCGCGTCGGCATGATCGTCCCGCAGGGCGACCCAAACGCGCAGACGGCGTTCGCCGCGTTCAAAAACGGCATGACCTTTTACTGCGGCTCCTGCCCGAAGATGTATTTTTACTTCGACATCTACGGCAACACGCTCGAATATCCGCAGATCGTGGAGATCCCCGCCAGCGCGGGCGTGAACGAATACCCCGCCTACGGACGCCTTCTCAAAGAGAAGAAAGTCGCGATGGCCTACGTCTACCCGTCCATCGCCACGCCCGACCTGTTGAGCGCCATCGGCAGCGAGGGCGTGATCAGCATCGGAGACATGACGCCGAACCCGCGTCCGCTTTACTGGGCCGCCAGCCTCCAGCCCGACCTCGCGCAGGCCATCCGCCTCGCCTGGGCTGAACTGTCGGCCGGGCGCGGCGGACAGACGTTCACCGCCCCCTTCGCGTTGACCGACATGGACCCCAACATCATCACGCCCGGCAAACTGCAACTCATCAACCAGACGCTGGCCGACCTGCTGGCCGGACGCATCAACATCGGTCTGGGGCAGTGACCCCGGCGCGCCGCAGCGAGATGAAGATCCTGGCTGTCACCGACGAGGCCGTCGAGCGGCTCTACCATCTGGCCGCGAGCGGTCACTTCGCGGACGTGGGACTGATCCTCTCCTGCGGCGACCTGCCCTATCCCTACCTCGAAAACCTCGTCACCCTGCTCACCGTGCCGCTGCTGTACGTCCCCGGCAACCACGACCCCGAATACAACCCGAACGTGACCGCCTCGCGCGCCGAGGGCTGCGAAAACGTGGACGGACGCGTCGTCCGCGTGCGCGGGTTGACGGTGGCCGGGCTGGGCGGGAGTCCGCGCTACCGCCCGCAAGGCGTGAACCAGTACAGCCAGTCCGAAATGACGCTCCGCGCCTGGAGGCTGGCCGCCGTCCTCGCCTGGAATCGTCCGCGCTTCGGCCCGCTTGATGTCCTCATCACCCACTCGCCTCCCTTCCACATTCAGGATGAAGACTCACAGGCGCACCGCGGCCTGCGCGCCATCAACTGGCTGATCGGCTGGGCGAAACCGCGTTACCACCTGCACGGACACGTCCACTTCCAGCGCCGCAACCTGGCCCCGTCCGCCACGCAGGTTGGACCGACCTCCGTCGTCAACGTCTTTCCCTATCAAGTGATTGAGATTTAAGAATGTCAGACGAACTCGCCTCCCGCGTCCGCGCCGATTACAACCGCGCCCGCACCAAGGCCTTCCTCAACCGCATCTGGTCGGTCGTCTCGGGCAAGCCGCTCCAGTTGTTGTCGTACGACGAAGTACGCGAGAAACTCCACATCGGCGGACCCATCTATCGCGGCGTCAAAACCGTCCGCGTGGACCAGATCGCGGGCAGCCTCAACCGCTACATGGCTTTCGACCGCGCCTTCCTGCCCGTTCAGGACGACACCGCCAGCCGCTGGCAGCGCGTCAACCGCGCGTTCTATCAGGACATCAGCCTGCCGCCCGTCGTGCTTTACAAAGTGGGCGAGGTCTACTTCGTGGTGGACGGCCATCACCGCGTCTCGGTGGCGCGCGAGCAGGGACAGGAATTCATCGAAGCCGAAGTGCGCGAATGCGCCACACGCGTCAACATCACGCCCGATCTCAAACCCGACGACCTCGAGATCCTCGGCGAAAAAGTGGACTTCCTCGAACGCACCCACCTCGACGACCTGCGCCCCGACGCCCGCATCAAACTCACCATCCCCGACGGCTTCGACCGCATGTTGGAACACATCGCCGTCCACCGCTACTTCATGGGTCTCGACCTCCAGCGCGACATCGGCGAAGAGGAAGCCGTGACGCACTGGTACGACACGGTCTACCTGCCCATCGTCAAAGTCATCCGCTCCAGCGAAATCTTAAGTGAGTTTCCCGGCAAGACCGAAGGCGATCTCTACCTCTGGGCGCTCGACCATCAGCACTACCTCGCCGAACAGGAAGGCCAGCCGCTCCATCCGCCCGACCAGGCCGCCCAGGACTTCATCGAAGGGATGGACTCGTGACTCGACGCCCTCTCGACGGAGTCTACGCCGCCGCGTTGACTCCCCTCGCCGCCGACGCCTCCTCTCCTGACCTCGAAGCGGTCGCGCCCTACCTGGCTTTTCTCGCCGCCCGAGGCTGTCACGGCGCGCTGATCTTCGGGACGACGGGCGAGGGGCCGAGCTTTTCTCCCGCCGAGAGAATCGCGGTTTGGCAAACCGCCGTACGCGTCCGCGAACAATTCCCCAACTTCCGCCTCCTCGCCGGGACGGGGACTCCCAGCCTCGTCGAATCCGTCGAACTCACCCGCGCCGCCTTCGGCCTCGGCTATGACGGCGTCGTCGCGCTCCCGCCGTACTACTTCCGCAAAGCCACGGACGAGGGTCTCTTCCGCTGGTTCAGCGAACTCATCCAAAAAGCCGTCCCCAGCGACGGTTATCTGCTCGGCTATCACATTCCGGGCATGACGGGGATCGGATTCTCGCTCGACCTGCTCGCGCGTCTCAAAGACGCCTTCCCCGTCCAATTCGCGGGCATCAAAGATTCCTCGCACGACCCCGACTTCGCCCGCGCCCTCGGTCAACGCTTCGGCGCCGACCTCGCTGTCTTCACCGGGACCGATTCCGATTTCACGCTCGCGCTCGAAAATCGCGCCGCGGGCTGCATCACCGCGCCCGCCAATCTCATCTCCCCCGACCTGCGCGAAATTTACGAATCATTTCAGGAACCAGGTTTCTCTAAGAAACCTGGTTCCTCCCGCGCGCAGGAACGCGTCACCCATCAACGCCATATCCTCGAAAAATATCCGCCCTTCCCGCCCGCGCTCAAAGCCCTCGTCCACCGCCTGCACGGATTCCCGCGCTGGCCCGTCCGCCCGCCGCTGGAGAATCTTCAGCCCGAATCCGAATTCGCCCTTCTGCGCGAATTCTCCGCCTGACAACCGCTCTCTGCTCTCCTTACTACTCTCTGCTCTCTATTCTCTTCTCTCTTCTCCCCAATGAACTGGCGCCTCCTCCTCACCCCTCCCGCGCCCGGCGCGTGGAACATGGCTGTAGACGAAGCCATCCTCGAATCCATCGGACGCGGCGCGTCGCTCCCGACCCTGCGCCTCTACGCGTGGACCCCCGCCTGTCTCTCGCTTGGGGTCGCCCAACCCTTCGCGGACGTGGACGCGGCGCGCCTGCGCGCCCGCGGCTGGGACGCGGTGCGGCGCATCACGGGCGGCCGCGCCATCCTCCACACCGACGAGTTGACCTACTCCGTCATCGGCCCCGCGGAGAATCCCATCCTGGCGGGGAGCGTGCTCGAATCCTACAGCCGCATCGCGAAAGCCCTGCTCCGCGCCGTGCAGGATCTGGGAATGTCCGTCGAAATGAAAGAGAAAGATGATGTAGGACAAGTTACTAACTTGTCCAGGAGCAACCCCGTCTGCTTTGAAGTTCCCTCGACGTACGAGATCACCGTGGACGGGAAAAAATTGATCGGCTCGGCGCAGGCTCGCAGAAAAGACGGCGTCCTCCAGCACGGATCGCTCCCCCTCGTCGGCGACCTGACGCGCATCACCGACGCGCTGACCTTCGCGGACGAGTCCGCGCGCGCGGACGCGGCGGCGCGTCTCCTTGCCCGCGCCGCCACAGTGGAATCCGCTTTGGGACGCGCGGCAACCTGGGACGACGCGGCCCGCGCCATGGTCCGCGCGTTCGAAGCGGAGTTGGGAATCCAGTTCGAGCGCGGGGACCTGTCGCCCGTCGAATCGACGCGGGCGGATGAATTGGTCCGCGAGAAATATGGAAATCCAGAGTGGACGGAGAGGGTGTGAAAACCTGATAGTCAGGTTTCTAGAATCAGAACTCCCGCGTCAGCCCAAAAGCCGACGCGGGATGTTGTTACACAACACACAATACGTGCTACTTTTTCCGCAAAAGCCATTCCAGCACGCTCTTCATCAGGCTGGCGCGTTGCAGTTCTTCCACGGCGTTGCGCCATTCGATGGAGTCTTCCCAATCGGGATGCTCCTGCCCCTCGCCGTTTGCCAGGCGGGATTCGAGCGCGTCCAACGAGACGGCGTATTTCTGTTGAAAGCGTTTCACGACGGCCTCCAACAGGGATTCGCGGCGCGAGAGATCGGCGCGCAAACTCGTTAACGCCGAGCGGGAAATGTTCTGTGGAAGCGGAAGCGTGGCTTGCATGGCGTGATTATACCTCTGTAAACAAACTCCCGCGTCGACTTTTGGGCCGACGCGGGAGTCTTTGTTGTCGCGTTCTACTTCTTCTTCCCCTTCGCGGGTTTCGCAGTCGCCTTCCGCTTCCCGCCTTCCGCTTTCTGCTTTCGCTCCTCTTCTCTCTTTACGAACCGCTCCGCCGTCCACGCCACAGACACGGACAGGATCGCCTCGTCCTTTTTCATCTCGACGATGACGTCGCCTTTCGACGCGGCGCGTTTACGGACGGCGGCCGCGTCCAGCCGCGTGGACTTGGGCGCGCCCTTCTCCAGTACCACCGTCGCCAGGTGGTTCGGCTTGCCGCTCACCGCGCCGACGAGCGTCACTTTTCTCGGCAAATCCCAGGCGCGGACGCCCTTGCCGTAGCGTCCCTGCGCGGGGAATTCCTTCTCGCTGACGCGTTTGGCTTTCCCGTCCGACGCCAGCAGGAAGATCTCGCCCTCCGCGGGCAGAATTTCCGCGCCGATGACTTCATCCTGTTCGTCCAGTTTGATGCCGTTCACGCCCGCGGCGACGAGTCCCATCGGGCGGACGTCCTCCTCCTTGAAGCGGATCGCCATCCCGCCCGAGGTGACGAGCAGGATCTCCTTCTTCTTTCCGTCGGTGAGACCCACCCAGCCGAGGCGGTCTTCTTCGTTGACTTTGACCAGCGTGAACGCCTGCGCGGAGGGACCAGGCAGTTCGCTGACGAGGCTCTTCTTGATCATGCCGAAGCGCGTCATCGTGACTACGCAGGTCTCTTCGGGGAACTCGCTCTTGCGGGCGGGCAGCGCGAACATCGCCGCCAGCGCGTCGTCCTCCTCCAGCGGCGAGACTTTGTGATACGGCGCGCCGTCGCTCAACTTCTCCGCTTCGGGGATGACGTGCAGCGCCACCGCCGCGCACCGTCCGTTTTCCGCGGCGAGGTAGAGCGTGTCGGAGGTGGAGGCTCTCGCCAGCCAGCGCGGCGCGTCGTGCCCCGAGTGTTTGGGCTGTTTGTCGTCGTGCGTGCGCGCGATCAATCCGTCCGCGGTGACGCCCACCCAGACCATCTGGTCGGGCAGGAGGTCGGTGGCGGTCAGCATTTTGGCGGCTTTGCCTTTTTTCAGGTTCACGATCTGCGTGCGACGGCGGTCGGCGTAGGCGGATTTCACTTTCAACAGTTCCTCCGCCACCGCGCCGCGCATCAGTTTTTGGGATTTCAACAGCGCCTTCAAGTCCTTGATGAGCGCGGACACTTCCTTGTATTCGGTCTCGATCTTCTTCCGCTCCAGCGCGGCGAGACGGCGCAACTGCATGTCGAGGATGGCGTTGGCCTGCAGCTCTGTCAACTTGTAGCGTTTCATCAGTTTGGCGCGCGCCGTTTCCACGTCCGCGGCGTTGCGGATGAGGTGGATGATCTCGTCGAGGTTCTTCAACGCGACCAGGTATCCCTCGAGGATGTGCTGCCGCGCTTCGGCTTTGTCCAGATCGAATTGGGCGCGCCGCTTGATGACCGTCAGGCGGTGTTCGAGGTAGACGCGCAGCGCCTGTTTGAGCGTGAGCGTGCGCGGCTCGCCGTCCACGAGCGCCAGCAGGTTGATGCTGAAGGTGGTCTGCATCGGCGTGCGTTTGTAGAGGTCGCGCAGGATGACCTCGGGGTCGGCGTTCTTCGTCAGTTCGAGGACGATTCGCATCCCGCGTCGGTCGGACTCGTCGCGCAGGTCGGAGAGTCCCTCGAAGTGACCGTCGCGCGCCAGTTCGGCGATGCGTTCGATCAGGCTGGACTTGTTGACGGTGTACGGCAGTTCGGTGACGATGATGCGGCTCTTGCCGCGTTCCATCTCCTCGACGTGCGCCTTCGCCTGGACCGTGATCCGTCCGCGCCCAGAGCCGTAGGCGGACTCGATGCCCTCGTCGCCTTTTTCCTGGATGATGACGCCGCCCGTCGGGAAGTCGGGACCCAGCACGAATTCCATCAACTGCTCGACGTCTATATCGTCGAGTTTTTCCCAGCGGTCGAGCATGTAGACGCAGGCGTCCACGATCTCGCCGAGGTTGTGCGGCGGGATGGAGGTGGCCATGCCGACGGCGATGCCCGTCGCGCCGTTGACCAGCAGGTTCGGGATCGCGGCGGGGAGGACGGACGGTTCGGTCAGCGTGTCGTCGAAGTTGGCGACGAAGTCCACCGTGTTTTTGTTGATGTCCGCCAGAATGTCCAGGGCGGGAGCGGCGAGACGCGCCTCGGTGTAACGCATGGCCGCGGGCGGGTCGCCGTCCACCGAGCCGAAGTTGCCCTGTCCGTCCACGAGCATCGTGCGCATGGAGAAGTCCTGCGCGAGGCGCGCCATGGCCTCGTACACGGACGAGTCGCCGTGCGGATGGTATTTGCCCAGCACTTCGCCAACGATGCGGGCGGACTTTTTGTAGGGCGTGTCGGCGCGGATGCCCATGTCGTACATGGCGTACAGGATGCGCCGCTGGACTGGTTTCATGCCGTCGCGGGCGTCGGGCAGGGCGCGCGCCACGATGACGCTCATGGCGTAATCGAGGTAGGCTTGCTGCATCTCGTGGTCAATGTCTATTTTGCGGACGAGGCCGAGTTCCATGAGAAATCCTTTTTGAACCGCGAAGGCCGCGAAGAACGCAAAGAAAAAACTTCGCGCTCCTGGAGCGCTTCGCGGTTAATTGTGTATGGTTTGCGGGGGCTATCTTACGGGGAAAGAGGCGCGGCGTCAAGGCAAGCCGGATGCCAAACCAAACCATCCCTTGCCGGGAGGCTGAGTCGAATATGGCGTGTGGACCAGGCCGCGTTCAGGGCTTGAACGTGATGACGTTAGTCACGCAGACGCCGGCGAGTCCGTTCTTGGTGCAGAGTTTGAGCGTGGCGCGGATGCGGTGTCCGCTGGGGTTGTAGGCGAAGGCCGGCGCGCTGAGGATGACGACCTTGCCGGGCTCGATGCTGGCGACGGTCGTGGAGGTCAGACACCCATTGACGTCGTTGAAACCGTTGTTGGACGCGGTCAGCGCGACGCTGGTGTTGAGGTCCTTGACGGTCAGAAGGTAGGACCGGAACGGGAGCGCGCCGACATTTTTGATCCTCAAATCCACCCACCAGCCGGCGCAGGTATCCAGCGCGTGATAGGCGAAGTCAAAGTCCGGCATCGGCGTGGGCGTGGGCGGCGGGGTGTACACCGGCAGCAGGGACGTGTCGCCCGCGATGGAGGCGTATTGACCGGTGACCCAGCAGAATGTCCCCGAATTATTGGGCAGGCGGATGTACCAGAAAGTCCCGGCGGGGTTTTTCCCGTAGACTTGCGCGGTCTGCCCGACGAAGAGACCGCCGACCAGATCGTAGACCACGCCCGGACCGACGCGGCAATTCGTGTCCATCGAGACGCTGATCATCGGGACGGCGGGCGTGTCGGTGAAATACGGGGTCGGCGAAAGCGTGGGGGACGGGGCGGGCGTGTCTGCCGGCGCTTCGGAGGCCAGCGAAGGCGGGGCCGTCGACAGGACCAGGGTCTGGCTGACGGCCGCCGCCACGGTCTGCGCGACGGCGGTGGCGGCCGCGCCTGGCTCTGGCTGTGTGGGCGCGGTCCCGCCCGGCAGGTTGCAGGCCAGCGCCGCCAAAAGCAACGCGCCGATCAACGCCAAACGACGACTGACGGTTGTCATTCTTCCTCCTCGGTAGAACGGTGGCACAATTACAGTATACCCGCGCGGGGTAAATTTGCAAACTACCCCGCCGCCCCGGAAGGATCGGACAGGGAATCCCCGCCTCCGCGCGGCAGGGGAGCGCGGGTTAAAAAAAGAGATGCCCCTTTCGGGGCATCTCCTGTCAACTTAATCGGCGGCCGCGCTTTCGGGGATCTCGGTCCACTGCGACGAACCCACCTCGCCCTCGATCTTCTTGAAGCGTCCCTGCGTGAAGCCCGTCCCCGCGGGGATGAGCTTGCCGATGATGACGTTCTCCTTCAGACCATAGAGCGGGTCGGTGGTGGACGCGATGGCCGCGCCCGCCAGCACTTTGATAGTGTGCTGGAACGAGGAGGCCGAGAGAAACGAGTCGGTGCTGAGCGAGGCCTTCGTCACGCCGAGCAGGACTTCCGCGAACTTGGCGGGCTGTTTGCCTTCGGCCAGCAGGGCCTCGTTCACGCGGCGGATCTCCAGACGGTCCACCGCGTCGCCCGGCAGGTACTTGGTGTCGCCGGGACGCGTCACCTGCACCTTGCTCAGCATTTTGCGGATGACCACCTCGAAGTGCTTGTCGTGGATGTTCTGTCCCTGCGAGCGATAGACTTTCTGGACCTCGCCCATCAGGTACAGTTCGCAGGCCTCGCGTCCGCGGATGCGCAGGATGCGATGCGGGTTGAGAGAGCCTTCGGTGAGCGGCTCTCCGGCTTCGATCTTGTCGCCGTCGCGCACCAGCAGGCGGGAGGTGGTGGGAATCTCCTCCTCCTTTTCCTCGCGCTGGTCGTACGAGACGATGACCTGGCGGTCTTTCTTCTCGACGCGCACGCGTCCGCCGCGCTGGGCGGTGATGGTAGCGTCGTCCAGTTTCGCCAGTACGTCGCCGGTCTTGACTTCCGTCTCGCTCTTGGCGACGATCTTCCAGTCTTCGGGGATGTCGTAGGCGTCGCTGACGAGTTCGCTGTGTTCGATCTTGACGAGGCGCATGTCGGCGTATTTATCCGACTGGGAGATGCGGACCGTCCCGCTGATCTCCGCGACGACGGCTTCGCCCTTCGGTTGTTTGCGCGCTTCGAAGAGTTCCTCCACGCGCGGCAGGCCGGTGGTGATGTCGCCTCCGGCCGCCACGCCTCCGGTGTGGAAGGTGCGGAGCGTCAACTGCGTGCCGGGTTCGCCGATGGACTGGGCGGCCACAATCCCCACCGCCGCGCCCATCTCCACCATGGTGCCGCGCCCCAGGTCGAGGCCGTAGCACTTGGCGCAGATGCCGTGGTCGAGTTCGCAGGTCAGCGCGGAGCGGACTTTTACTTCCTCCACGCCCGCGGCCACGATGCGGCGCGCCAGTTCGTGGCTGATCACGTCGTTGTATTCGGCCAGGACTTCGCCGGTGCGGGGATCCAGCACGCGTTCCGCGACGAGACGGCTGTAGAGGCGCGTCCCCAACGGCTCTCCGGCCACGTCGTCCGACTTGCGGATCCAGATTCCGTCTTTCGTACCGCAATCGTGTTCGTTGATGATGATGTCCTGGGCGATGTCCACGAGGCGGCGGGTGAGGTAGCCCGCGTCCGCGGTGCGCAGGGCGGTGTCGGCCAGGCCCTTGCGCGAGCCGTGAGTCGAGATGAAGTATTCGAGCGCGGTCAGTCCTTCGCGGAAGTTGCTGCGGATCGGCAGGGGGATGATGCGTCCCGACGGGTCGGCCATCAGGCCGCGCATCCCGGCCAGCTGCGAGATGGACGAGAAGCCGCCTTTAGTGGCGCCCGAGGTAGCCATCGTGGAGAGGTTGCCGTCGGGGTCCATGTGTTTTTTTACGGCGTCGGCCACCTTGTCGGTGGTCTTCTGCCAGATTTCGATCTCGCGCTCGTTCTTTTCCTGTTCGGTGAGCAGGCCGCGGCGGAAGTCGCGCTGGGCGATCTCCACTTCCGCGAGCGCCTCGTTGATTAGGGCGGCGCGCTCCGGCGGGATGGCGATATCGGCCACGGCCAGCGTGATGCCCGATTTCATGGCGTATTCGAAGCCGATCCGTTTGATGCTGTCGGCCAGGTTGGTGGTCACTTCCTGCCCGCAGAGTTCGTAGACTTCAGCGATCAGGTCCTTCACGCCGCCTTTGTCCAGTTTGCGGTTCACGAACTGGACCTCCTCGGGCAGGACGCGGTTGAAGATGACGCGGCCCACCGTTGTGTCCACGAGACGCGTCTCCTGTTCCGCGAGACGCTTCCCGTTGTCGTCGTACCAGGTGTCCACGCGGACTTTGATGAGGCTGTGGATGTCCACCTGGTTGAGTTGGTACGCGAGTTCCACTTCGTCCAGGTCGGCGAAGGCGCGCCCGTCTCCCTTGCGGGGGGTGTGGCGTTTCATCGTCAGGTAGTACACGCCCAGCACCATGTCCTTCGACGGGCTGATGATCGGCTCGCCGTCGGCGGGTTTGAGCAGGTTTTTGGACGAGAGCATGAGTTCGCGCGCTTCCTGCACGGCCTTCTGCGAGAGCGGCACGTGGACGGCCATCTGGTCGCCGTCGAAGTCCGCGTTGAAGGCGGTGGTGACGAGCGGGTGCAGTTGGATGGCGCTGCCTTCGATCAGGATCGGTTCGAAAGCCTGGATGCCGAGGCGGTGCAGCGTGGGCGCGCGGTTGAGCAGCACTGGACGTTCGCCGATGACGCTCTCGAGCGCCTCCCAGACCTCGGGGCGGTTCCGCTCGATGAGGCGGCGCGCGCCCTTGACGTTGGCGGCATAGTTGTGCTGGACGAGGCGGGCGATCACGAAGGGACGATAGAGTTCCAGCGCCATGCTCTTGGGCAGGCCGCACTGGTACAGTTTGAGTTGCGGGCCGACGACGATCACGGAACGGCCGCTGTAGTCCACGCGTTTGCCGAGCAGGTTGCGGCGGAAGCGTCCCTTCTTGCCTTTGAGCATGTCGCTCAACGATTTGAGTTCGCGGCGGCCGCGGCGGCTGAGGGCCTTGCCGCGCTGGCTGTTGTCAATGAGACTGTCCACCGCCTCCTGCAACATGCGCTTCTCGTTGCGGATGATGACGTCCGGCGCGCCCAACTCCAGCAGGCGTTTGAGGCGGTTGTTGCGATTGATGACGCGGCGGTAGAGGTCGTTCAGGTCGGAGGTGGCGAAGCGGCCGCCGTCCAGTTGGACCATCGGGCGCAGGTCCGGCGGGATGACCGGGAGGACGGTGAGTTCCATCCACTCGGGGCGGTTGCCGGAGCGGCGGAAGGCTTCCACGACCTTGAGCCGCGTGGTGGCCTTCTTGCGCTTCTGCTTGGACTTGGTGGTTTTGACCTCCCGCCAGAGTTCCTCGGATAGTTTGTCGAGGTCGAGGCGTTTGAGGAGGTCGTAGAAGGCTTCGGCGCCCATGTCGGCGCGGAAGACCTGTCCCCAGCGCTGGCGCAGTTCGCGATAGCGCATTTCGCTCAGGAAGGTGAACGGGCGGAGTTCGAGCAGTTCGTCGCGCAGGCGGGTGTTCTGTCCCTGCGAGACGGAGGACTGGTCTTCCAACTCGTTGCGGAGGGCGTCCATCTCCTGCTCGGCCTCGGCTTTGAGGCGCGCCACTTCGGTCTTGAGCGTTTCGAGTTCTTTTTGCTTCTGGTCTTTCAGTTCGTTTTCGACCGCCTCGAGGCGGGCTTTGACGATCTTCTGCACCTGGCTGATGTGTTTGGCCGCGACGATCGTCCCCGCCGAGACCAGCGTCTCGCCGGTGGAGCCGAACATGATGTCCTTTTTGGCGGGCTTGCCGAGCTGGTCTTGCAGGGTCTTTTCGAGTTTCTGGCCTTCCTTGATGACGGGGTCGAGGCGCTCGGCCACCTGCTCGTCGTAACTGGCTTCGAGGGCGTTGCGGCGCTGCGTCAACTCGGAGATGGCGTGGTCGCGCTGGGTCTTGATCTCGGCGATGCGCGCGTTGACGCCCGCCGCCTGTTCGCGGTCCGAGACGGAGATCTCGTCTTCGAGGCGTTTGAGGGCCTTGTTTCGGGCTTCCTCGTCCACATAGGTGACGATGTATTGGGCGAAGTACAGCACGCGGTCCAGGTTGCGGCGCGAGATGTCGAGCAGCATCCCCAGGTAGGAGGGGATGCGGCGCGTGTACCAGATGTGCGCCACGGGCGTCGCGAGGGTGATGTGTCCCATGCGTTCGCGGCGGACGGCGGCGCGGGTCACTTCCACGCCGCATTTATCGCAGGTGATGCCTTTGTAACGGGGGTTTTTGTATTTGCCGCAATAGCACTGCCAGTCGCGGGTGGGGCCGAAGATGGCCTCGCAGAACAACCCGTCCTTTTCAGGGCGCAGGCGGCGGTAGTTGATGGTTTCCGGCTTGAGTACCTCGCCGTACGACCACGACAGGATCGTTTCGGGCGAGGCTAAACTGATACGGAGCGCGTTCAATCCCTTGGTTTCCACTGAATCCTCTCCTCGAGTAAAGAGTGCGGGCTGCCGGGCTTGTTCGTCGGCCGCGCGCTCGTACGCGCGCTAGAGACAAACAAAGGCAAGCGCTTCGAGACCAATTTTTATCTCAAGCGCTTGCGGTTTTTATGCTCGGTTTTCTGTTCATCCAACGGACGGCATTATATCAGGTTGGCGGGAATGCCGCAAGGATTTTCATTAAATTTTCATATGTTTTTTCGCGGGCTTTGCGCTTCTATAGGCCGGCCCGGCGTTATTGTGAGAAAGCCGCGCGGAAGGTTGCGCGCGAATGCAAACAGCGGTAAGATTGAGTTGATGGTACGGATACCGCTTGCATTAGACCGATTAGCTTTAGATATTGCCATGCTGCAAATGATCGCAGGGCCTGACAGGTGAATCGCTTCCCTGTCAGGCCTTTCTAATTCATGATGGAGCGGGATCGCATCCCGCCCTATATTCTCACAAGGAGATGAAATGCAAACACCCTGGGAATACCGCTATGCCCACCGCACACAGAGAATGGGCAGTTCCGTCATCCGCGAATTGCTCAAACTCACTGAACAACCGGACATCATTTCCTTTGCCGGCGGGCTGCCCGCCCCGGATGTCTTTCCGGTCAAGGAATTCCGCGAGGCTTGCCGCGTTGTGCTGGAATTGCACGGCGCGCAGGCCCTGCAATACGGCGCCACGGAGGGATACCGTCCGCTCCGCGAGATGATCGCCCGTCACACCGCGCGCTACGCGGTGGAGGTGTCGTCCGATAACATCCTCATCACTTCAGGCTCGCAGCAGGCGCTGGACTTCATCGGGCGGCTGTTCATCAACCGCGGCGACCACATCGTGGTGGAATCGCCCACCTACCTTGGCGCGCTCCAGGCGTGGAACGCCTACGGCGCGCAGTACATCACCGTCCCGATGGACGAACACGGCATGATCATCGAGGAACTCGAAGCGGCGCTGCGCGTCGGCCCGAAATTCATCTACGTCCTGCCCAACTTCCAGAACCCGTCGGGATGCACGCTCAGCCTCGAGCGGAGGAAAAAACTCGTCGAGCTGGCCGACCGCTACGGGGTCCCGATCATCGAGGACGATCCGTACGGACAGTTGCGCTACGAGGGCGAACACCTCCCCTCGGTCGTCTCGCTCGACAGCGAGTTCCGCGGTCCCAACGGCGGACATTACAGCGGCAACGTCATCTACTTAAGCACGTTCTCGAAACTGCTCGCGCCGGGCCTGCGCCTGGCCTGGGTCATCGCGCCGCCGGAGGTCATCCGCAAACTGGTGATGACCAAACAGGCCGCCGACCTGCATACTTCCTCGTTCAATCAGTATGTGGCCTACGAAGTCGGCAAGGGCGGATTCATCGATGAACATGCCAAGTTCATCCGCGACGTATATAAGGAACGCCGCGACGTGATGCTCGAAATGATGGACGAGATGTTCCCGCCCGAGATGCGCTGGACGCGTCCGCACGGCGGCATGTTCCTGTGGGGCATCATGCCCGAAGGCATGGACTCGTCGGAAGCGCTCAAGATCGCCATCGAACGCAAAGTGGCTTTCGTGCCAGGCACGGCTTTCCACGCCAACGGCGGCGGGGCCAACACCATGCGGCTCAACTTCTCGTACTCCTCGCCCGACACCATCCGCACGGGCGTCACGCGCCTGGGCAGTTTGTTGAAGGAGCTATTGCACAAGAATGGGAACGGTCACAAGTAGGACATAAACGAAATCAGGGCGACTCGGATGAGTCGCCCTGATTTATTCTGGATGGCCGCGCCTCAGGGCGCGTTCTTACGCTTCCACGCCAGAGCGCCTTCGGTGATCGAATCGCGCCAGGGGATCTTCGGCTCCCAGCCGAGGTCCCGGCGGATCTTCTGCGCGTTGAGGGTCATAACCCGCCAGAGCGGGAAGAACAGGTCAATGCTCATCACGTGCGCCGGGTCGTCCGGCGATTGGTGGAGGAACACTTGAAGCCCGACGCGGAACGCGGACGAATGTCTGGTGGGAGCGGGAATGCCCAACGCTTTTGCGATTGTCTCAACCGTCTCGGAGATCCTGACCGTCGCGTCTGCGACGTTGTAGACCTGGTTGGCCGCGCCCGGGTGGACGGCGGCCAGCGCCGCGGCCGCGCTGACGTTTTCCACCGCGCTCAGCGACCATTCCTGCTGTCCGTCGCCCAGATAGGTGAACGTGCCGTTCATCAACATCGGCGCGACGGACGGGATGAGGAAGCGGTCTCCGCCGCCGGTGATCCAATACGGACGCAGGATGACGTATTCGAGTCCGCCGGCGCGGACGATCTCCTCCGCCGCGATCTTGCTGTTGGTGTAGCCGTTGCTTTTGAAGGTCGGCGTGGTTTCGTCCACGTTGCCTTTGAGCATGTTGAGGCCGTACACGCCGGCGGTGCTCATGAACACGAATCGTTTCACCCCGCTGGCCTTCGCTGCATTAAGGAGGGCGCGCGTCCCCTCGGCGTTGACGCGGAGATATTCCGCCGCGTCGCCGCGTCCTGAACCGACCAGCCCCGCGCAGTGGACGACGGCGTCGCATCCGTCCGCGACCCCCGTTAGCGTGGACGGGATCGTCAGGTCGGCGATCTCGACTTTTTCCACTACGCCCTGGGCGTGCGCGCTGCCGGCCGGGTTGCGGCTCAGCGCGCGGACGCTGTGACCTTCAAACGCCAACCGGCGCGCGATCAGGTTGCCGACCAGCCCGCTTGTGCCTGTGACAAGAATTCTCATAATGTTATCTCCGTTGTGCGGAGTATTTTACACCAATTCGCGCATCGGTTTCCGGCCGGGAACCTGCGGAAAAAGAGTACAATTTGACTGTCCATCATCTTTCAAGGAGAATCCCCATGACCATCGTCCTCGACGGTTCATCCCTCACCATCGAAAAAGTTGTCGCCATCGCGCGCGGGAACGAAAAAGTGGAACTGGCCCCCGCCGCGCTGGAGCGGATCAAAGCCTGCCGCGCCATGCTGGAAGAGAAACTGGCCGCGAAAGAGATCATGTACGGCACGAACACCGGCATCGGCGAGTTTTCGGAAAAGATCCTGAACGACGAGCAGGTGAAGGAATTTCAAAGATACCTTGTCTACAATCACGCCGCGGGGATCGGCGACCCCGCGCCGGTCGAACACGTGCGCGCCGCGCTGGCGGGACGGATCAACGTCCACGCGCACGGCAACTCGGGCTGCCGTCCCGAGATCACGTTGACGCTGGTCGAGATGCTCAACAAAGGCGTCACGCCGGTGGTTTGTCAAAAAGGCTCCGTCGGCGCGAGCGGCGACCTGGCCCCGATGGCGCAGGCCGCGCTGCTCCTGATGGGGGAGGGCGAGGCGTTCTTCGATGGCGAACGACTCGCAGGTTCAGAAGCGATGCGGCGCGCGGGGATTCCGATTCCGGGTCTGCAAGCGCGCGACGGTCTCGCGACCATCAACGGCTCGAACCTGCTGACGGCCATGTCTGCGTTGCACATTTACGACATGGAACGATTCTTGAAACAGGCCGAGATCGCGGCGGCGATGTCCATTGAAGCGCTGCTGGGGAATCTCAAACCGTACAACACAAAACTGCACGAACTGCGCGGCTTCAAGGGCGCGGTGACCTCGGCGCGGAACATTATGAAGGTCGTCGAAGGCTCGGATTTGACGACCGGCAAAATGAAGACGAAAGTGCAGGACGCCTACTCGATGCGCTCCACCCCGCAGGTGATCGGCGCGGCGCGCGACGCGGTGACGTATGCCCGCTCGCAGGTGGAGATCGAACTGAACGGCGTGGGCGACAACCCGATCTTCATCCCTGAAGATAAACTAACCCTGACCGGCGCGAACTTTCAGGGATCGCCCGTCTCGCTTCCGATGGACATGGCGGGCGCGGCCGTCACGATGGTCTGCGTGCTGGCCGAGCGGCGGCTCAACCGCCTGACCAACCCCGCGCTCTCGCAGGGACTCCCCGACTTCCTCGCGCACGAACCCGGCTTCTATTCCGGGTTGATGCTCTCGCAATACACCGCCGATCATCTCATCGTGGAGCAGCGGATTCTCTCCGCGCCGGCTTCGATCCAATCCATCCCCGCCGCGGCCGACCAGGAGGACTTCGTCTCGATGGGCATGAACGTCGCCCTCAAGAACGGACAGATCCTGGACAACGCGTACGGCGTTCTCGGTATCGAGTTCATGGCCGCCGCGCAGGCGTTGGACTTCCGCGAGTTCCATCCCGGAAAAGGGACGCAAGCCGCGCGCGAAGTCATCCGTAAATACGTCAAGCATCTCGATATTGACCGTCCGCTGTTCAACGATCACAACGCGATGAAGGCGCTGGTGAAATCTGGAGAAATTTTAGACGAGGTGGAAAAGACGGTGGGCGGCCTGGACGCGTAAGCGCCGACCCGGCTTTAAATCGAACCCTCCCGCCGAGTCTCGACGGGAGGGTTGCGGCTTACGTTTAGTTTTATTCTGAGCCTGTTTCGCTTGACGGCAATGCCCAGATCGTTCCGACCACTACGATACCGACGGGGACTAACAAGAACAACTGCCACCATCCGCTGCGACCGCTATCGTGACAGCGGCGCGCTCCAGCCGCCAGCAGGGGCAACAGCACGACGATCAAGAAGATTGCGCCCAGATTTTCACTGAGGTAGGTGAATGCCGCGGTAATTAGAGTGACGAACAGCGCAAACCACCAAAACTCAGGCCGCGCCGCGCGACCGTTGAAGTCCGCGTATTTGGCGAGGCAAACGCGGATCGCTCCGAAGAACGTCTCTGGGTTGGCTGTTTCACGGGTGTTGAAAAGACTATCCATTTTTAACTCCTTGGCGATTATAGAGAAGGCTTCTCTCAAAGATGCAGCCCGAGGGCTTTCTCTATTTTCGGATATTTCCTCCCTCTCTACAACTGTGGAATCCCCGAGGTTTGCCACAGGTCTTCCTTTACCTGTGGAATTCCCTAGTTTGAGTATCAACTCGGTGCGCGAACCGACTTGATGCTTGGCATAGATATTCTTCAAGTGGAACTCGACCGTGCGGACAGAAATCCCCAGCGCGGACGCGATCATTTTGTTGCTTTTCCCGTTTAACAAAAGATCGGTTACTTCCTGTTCACGGGCGCTGAGAATGGGCGTTTGGATCAATGAGACTCTCTTATTGCAAGGCCACAAATGAGATTGTTCGGTAACACTCCCGCCGACCTTCGCCAACGGGAGTCTCTGATCTCAATTCCCCAATTCTCTAATTCGCCGCGCTCGGCTCCCCATACAATTTGCGGTGCAATATGCTCAGCGCGCGCACCTGCTCCGCGGCGTGATACGACGACCTCACCAGCGGATTCGACTCCACCCACTTGAAGCCGATCTCTTTTCCATAGTCGCGCAGTTCGGCGAACTCTTCCATCGTATAGTATCTCTGCATGGCGAGATGCTTCTTGCTCGGCTGGAGGTACTGGCCGATGGTCAAAATGTCCACGCCCCAACTGCGCTGGTCGCGCATCACGGCTTTGACCTCGTCCATCGTCTCGCCGAGACCGACCATGATGCCCGACTTGGTCAGCGCCTCGGGGTCGAGACGTTTCGCGTTCGTGAGCGTCGCCGCGGCCCATTCGTAGTTGTCCTGCGGCTGGACGGATTTGAACAGGCGCGGCACCGTCTCCACGTTGTGGTTCAAAATTTCGGGACGCGCGTCCATCACGATCTTCAGCGCTTCCACGCTCCCTTTGAAGTCGGGGATCAGCACCTCGATGGAGCAGCCCGGCAGCAGCTCGCGGATGCGGCGAATGACCATGGCGAAGATCGGCGCGCCGCCGTCGCGGCGTTCGTCGCGGTTGACCGAGGTGATCACCGCGTGCTTCAAATTCATGGACTTGACGGCCTGCGCCACGCGTTCGGCCTCGCCCCAATCGAGCAGGCCGGGGCGTCCGTGTTTGATGTCGCAGAATCCGCAGGAGCGCGTGCACACGTCGCCGAGCATCAAAAACGTGGCGGTGCCGCTGCCCCAACATTCGCCCATGTTGGGACACATGGCTTCTTCGCAAACCGTGTGCAGTTCTTTCGAGCGCATCAACGTTTGCAGGCGTTCGTAGTTTTCGCCCGAAGGGGCGCGTACCTTGATCCATTCCGGGCGGCGCAGCGGACGCGCTTCCGTCTCGACGGCGACCCGGTCTCGTGTAGGGGTGGTAATTGCCATTAATCCTCTTCGTTTCGATTCGCTAATTTCGTGAAATTCGTGTTATTCGCGGCAAAAAAGAGATGCCGACTTTATTTTCGATGAAGCCTAATGCTTCCTGACTTTCAACCGCAGGCCTTTGACTTCGACAACCTCGACCTGGTCTCCCTTACGGATCGCGCCGGACCCTTCGGCCTGTTCCGCGCTCCACAGTTCGCTCTGCAATTGGACCTGACCTGTCTGGCCGCTCCACGCGGTGACTTTCCCCGTCTTGCCCGCGAGGGATTCGACTCCCGCGCGGATCGGCGCGTGACGCGCCCGCAGCGCGATCGTCATCACCGCGAAGGCCATCCCGCCGAGCAGGACGCCGGTCCCCACCACCAGCGGCGTCGAGACGCGCGGCTGGAATTCGAACGGGGCCGCGGGCGTGGAGTTGAACAGCACCAGCATCCCGAAAATGAACGAGGCCGCGCCGGCCGCGGTCAACCCGCCGTGCGTGGGCGCTTTGATGTCGAGCAGGAACAGTACGAACGCGGTGACGAGGAAGATGATCCCGAACCAGTTCAGGGACAGCGACCCGCCTCCGTAGATCGCCAGCGCGATGCAGACCACGCCGATGAACCCCGACACCCATCCGCCCGGCTGGGCGAGTTCAAAATAGAGCGCCAGCATCCCGATGGTCATCAAAATGGAAATGATGTTCGGGTCGTTGAGGACGAGCAGGAATTCCTCGACGAACGTCATCGGCAGGGACTCGGCGCGGGCGTTGGCGGTGTGCAGCGTGCGCGGCCCGTCCGTCATCTGGACCGTGAAGCCGTCCAATTTTTGGAGCAAATCGGAAGTGTCGTTCGCGATGAAGTCAATCAGGTGAACTTTGAGCGCCTCGTCCGAAGTGACGGCAGTCGCCTTCAGGATCATGGCTTCGGCGAGGTGGAGCGCTTCTTCGCCGCGCCACTGGGTGAACGTGCGGGCTTTGGCGGTCAGCGCTTCCATCTCCTTGGCTTTCATGGTCTCGCCGAGGTCCTCGCCGGAGCCGCCGACCGGGCTGGCCGCGCCGATGGTGGTCTGCGGGGCCATCGCCGCGGCATGCGCGGACATGGTGATGACCGCGCCCGCGCTCGCAGCCCACGCGCCGCGCGGGCCGACGTATACGATCACAGGCACGCGGCTGGCGCGGATCGTCTCCGTGATCTGGTTCATGACGGTGATGAGTCCGCCCGGCGTGTTCAGCTCGACGATCAGGACTTCGGCGTTCTCGCGTTCGGCGATCCGTATCCCGCGCTGGATGTACTCCTGCATGGTGGGCATGATCGGCCCCTCGGCTTTCAGCACGAGCGCGAGCGGACGGTCGCTCTGGGCGCGGCCCCGGCCCGAGAAAACCGCCAGCAGGCCCAAAGTCAGGAGAAAGATGCGGAGGAGTTTCATGCCTGCTATTATACTCGCGGGTGTATACTATTAAAGAAGGAATCGCATGACTGACCGATCATCGCCCTCCCCGAACCGCGTCTCGATAAGCATGTTCGCGCGCGTCGCCGTCCTTTTCCTCCTGCTCATGCTTTTCCCCTTCCCGATTGCGGGACGGTGGGACTGGTGGGGCGCGTGGGCGAGCGGAATCCTGATGGTCGTCTCGTTCATCGTCAGCCGGGCGATCGCGGCCCGCGTCCACCCGGACCTTTTGGCGGAGCGCGGCAAATTCCTGGCGCATGAAGACGTCAAGCCCTGGGACAAGATCCTATCGCCCATCGTCGGCCTGTTCGGCATGATCGCCATCTCCGCGACGGCCGCGCTGAACCTGCGGTTCGGCTGGCCGCCCCGCGCGTCTTTGGGAATGCAACTGACCGGGCTGGCAATCGTCGCGCTGGGATACGCGCTGGCAAGTTGGGCATTGATCGTCAACCGCTTCTTTTCGGGCGTGGTGCGCATCCAAAAAGAGCGCGGCCACGTTGTGGTGGACTCGGGGCCCTATCGCCTCGTCCGCCATCCCGGATATCTTGGAAGCGTGATCGGCGACCTGGGAATCCCGCTTCTGCTGGGTTCCTATTGGGCGTTGATCCCGGCCCTGCTCACGATCGTCGCGGTCTTCGTCCGTGCCGCGCTGGAAGACAAGACTTTGCAGGACGAATTGCCCGGCTACGCCGAGTACGCGCGGCGCACGCGCTATCGGCTGATACCGGGCGTATGGTAAACCGCCGCCGAGAGACTCCCCAAGCGCGGCGCGCTCCTCGTCGCCAGCGCCGACGCCCACTTCGCCGGCGCGTACTTCATCCTCCGTAAGGAAACCGCCGAAGACGACATCGCTGAATTGGATATTCTGTAACGCAAAGCGTCGTTTTGTACTGTGAGAATCATGTTTCGCAAACTTTTTTGGATTTTGACCCTCGCGGCCCTCGCGGCCTGCTCGACTCCCGCCTCTCCCTCGACTTCGGGCGGACTCTCCGTCGTCGCCACCACCTCCCTCATCGGCGACGCGGCGCGGCGGGTGGGCGGTCCGAGCGTGACCGTCCGCGTGCTCCTGCCCATCGGCGCGGACCCGCACGCCTACGACCCGCGTCCGCAGGACGTGGCCGCGCTGAGCGGCGCGGACCTCGTCCTCGTCAACGGCTTCGACCTCGAGGTTACCCTCCAGCCGCTGCTGGCGGACGCGAAGAACGTCGTCGTCGTTTCGGACGGCATTGACGCCCTGCCTTTCGCGGGCGAGGAAGGCGGACTCGACCCGCACGTCTGGCAGGACCCGAACAACGTCATTGTGTGGACGCGCAACATCGCCGACGCGTTCTCCAAAGCCGATCCCGCTCACGCGGACGAATACCAGGCCAACGCGGAGGCGTACATTGCCGAGTTGACTTCGCTCGACGCCTGGATCCGCGAACGGGTGGCGGAAATCCCCGAGGCGAATCGCAAACTCGTCACCGATCACGAGGCCTTCGGGTATTTCGCGGCGCGCTACGGCTTTGAGCAGGTCGGGACGGTGGTCCCCTCGCTGAGCACGGGCGCGGCTCCCTCGGCGCGGGAACTCGCCGCGCTGGAGGACGCGATCCGCTCCAGCGGCGTAAAGGCCGTCTTCGTCGGCTCCACCGTCAGTCCCGATTTGAGCCGCCGCGTCGCCGACGACACGGGCGTCCGTCTCGTGTCCCTTTTTACAGGCTCGTTGAGCGCGGCGGGCGGCGGCGCGGAGACCTATCTGGATATGATCCGCTACAACGTCAACGCGATCGTCGAAGCATTACAGTAAGACCTGTCTCACGCATCGAATAACCATGTATCCGCATATTCTTCACCGAATCGACGAACCGATCCTCGACGTGCAGAAATTGACCGTCCGTTATAACGGGCGCGCGGCGCTCGACGACGTGACCTTCCACCTGCACGCGGGCGAACGCGTCGCGGTCGTCGGTCCGAACGGCGCGGGGAAAAGCACGCTCTTCAAAGTGGTGGCGGGCGTCCTCGCGCCCACTTCGGGGAGCGTGACCGTTTCGGGGACGCGTCCCGCCGCGCACGTCTGCATCGGTTACGTCCCCCAGCGCAGCCACGTGGACTGGAATTTCCCCGTCAGCGTGGCGGACGTGGCGATGATGGGACGCTCCGCCGTGATGGGCGCGTTCCGCTGGCCGACGCGCCGCGATTGGGACTTCGTGCGCGGCGCGCTCGAAACTGTGGAACTCGCCGACCTCGCCAAACGGCAGATCAGCGAACTCTCGGGCGGACAGCAGCAGCGCATGTTCATCGCCCGCGCCCTGGCGCAGCAAGCCGAGTTGATGCTGATGGACGAGCCGCTGACGGGACTCGACCTGCCCGCGCAGGAGGGGATTCTCAACCTGCTTGATAAACTCCAAAAGCAAAACGTCACCGTGATGGTCGCCACGCACGACCTGGACCAGGCAGAAAAGCATTTCGACCGCGTGATGCTGTTGAACCGCAAAGTGATCGGCTTCGGCGCGTCGAAGGAAGTCCTGACGCCCGAACGGTTGATGCAGGCCTACGGCAACCGAATGAGACTGGTCGACGCGGACGGCAAATTGATGACGTTCGATGAGGATTGCTGCGGAGACGAATGACCTGGCTCATTGAACCCCTCTCTTATCCCTTCATGCTGCGCGGACTCGCCGCGGGCGTCCTCGTCGGGATCGTCTGCGCGGTCGTCGGGACCTACGTGGTCCTGCGCGGCATGGCCTTCTTCGGCGACGCGCTGGCGCACACCGTCCTGCCGGGCGTGGCGCTGGGTTACCTCGTCGGCGGCGGGACGCGCGAATCGCTCTTCTGGTGGGCGCTGGGGACGGCCGTCCTCGCCTCGCTGGGCATCGGCGCCATCAGCAAAAACGCCCGCATCAAGGAAGACACCGCCATCGGCGTGGTTTTCGCGGGGATGTTCGCGCTCGGCATCGCCATCATCTCCACCGTCCGCTCCTACGCGGTGGACTTGAGTCATTTTCTCTTCGGCGACGTGCTGGGCGTGACCAACCGCGACCTAATCCTGACCCTCGTCTTCGGCGGGATCGTCCTCCTGCTCGTCTTCATTTTCTACAAGGAATTCCTCACGCTCTCCTTCGACCCCGTCCTGGCCGCGACTCTCCGCATGCCTGTGGACCTGCTCAACAACCTCCTGCTGGCGATGATCGCGGTGACCGTCGCCATCTCCATGCAGACGGTCGGCGTGGCGCTGATGGTCGCCATGCTGGTCACGCCCGCCGCCACCGCCTACCTGCTGACCCGCCGCCTGTGGACGATGATGCTGATCGCGGCCGTCATCGGCGCGGCATCCTCGGTCGTCGGCTTGTATCTCAGCTTTTACGTCAACATCGCCTCGGGCGCGGCCATCGTCCTGACCGCGACCGCGATCTTCATCGTTGTCTTTCTCTTCAACCCGCGGCAGGGAATGTTGAGGAAGTAGACGCTTTAATCCCCCGCGTAGACGACCAGCGGTTTCAGGCTGATCTGCGCGTCTGCGAGGAAAGATTTAACGCCTGACGACGCGCCCCGCGCACATTGCGACAAGTTGTCAATCCGATTGGCAATTTGTCGGGCATCTTTTCTCGTTCTGAAAACGACGGCAGATGCCAAGCGGACACCTGTACCGACCGCAGGTGTCCGCTTTCTATCCGCTAACCGCTCTTTCACACCGAGGGCTTTCGGCTTGTCCGCGATGGAGGGTTTGGGAGAGTCCACGGGAAATTTATCGAACCTGCCTGATTTCATCCAGAAAATTGTTTTTGTCTATCGTTTTCAAAGCATGTGGAAGCGGAAAGACAGGCGTCGGTTTTTGGGATTCGTATTTGATCTCGAAGCATTGATACTCTTTGTCGTAATTTTCCAGAACAATGTCCACTTCCTTGCCGCCATATTCGCGATAAAAATACGCGCTCATGGGCAGGCGCTGAATCCTTCTCCGCTTTTCCAATTCAGAGACAATGAAATTCTCGAAGACGCCGCCTTTGTCGGGGCGCAGGTCGGGACGGCGGAAGTCCTTGACCAGCGCGTTGCGAATCCCCAGATCGTAGAAATACAATTTCCTGTTTTCCGAGACCGCCCTGCGGAGGTTGGTCTTGAACGAGGGCAGGGGAATCAGGACATAGTTCCTGACGAAGATTTCGATGTAATTCGAAACGGTGCTGACGTTTGCCATCAGCGACGAGGCGATCTCGCGTAGGGATACTTCCTGCCCGATCTGCAGGGCGATCTTGGTCAGGATGTCTTTGGCAAGTTTCAGGTTTTTAAGATCATAGAGGGAAACGATGTCTTTCAGGATGTAACTCTCAACGATGTTTTCCAGCAGGCTGGTTTTGTCTTTCGTCCCTTCCGAGGCGGTAAGGACCTCGGGGTAGGAGCCGAAGACGAGGACTTCCTCCCTCAATCGATTCACAAAGTCCGCCTGCTCGTACGCCTTGTGAGGCGTGTTGGCGCTGATCTCCTCCACGGAAAAGGGCAGGCAGAACAATTCCTGATACCGACCCGCGAGGCTGTCGAAATCCTGTCCCTTCTTTCGCAACTCACTGGAACCCGTGGCGATGATCTTGACGTTGTATTCGTCGTGCAAAAGTTTCAGCGGTACGGTGGATTCGGGAAAACTTTGCACTTCGTCAATCAGGATGAGAGGGTGATTTCTGGCGAGTTCCTCCAGAACGTCCCTTCGGGGCTGAAACCCTTCCCTGTCCGAGAGAAAGTCAAAATTGAAGATGCGCGCATTCCGCTCCGCGCTGATCTTTGCCAGCAGGGTGGATTTTCCCGAACGGCGCGGCCCCCAGATAAAGAGAACCTTGCGCGAATCTCCGCTCAGGTATTCCTGAATATCCTTTTCGATGCTTCGGGTGAACATAATGGCATTATATCAGATTAGTGGCAAATCGTATAACACCGTTATACAAAATAACAGTAAAATGTCCAGTAGGCGTAAACTCCGACAAATTGTCAATCCGATTGACAATTTGTCGGGGATGTCTTTTTTGGTCAGGCATCTCTTTCGTTCTGAAAACGACCGGCGGATGTCAAGCGGAACTAACTACAGGTGTGGCTTAAGCGAATGAATGCGTCTATCTGTCGACTTGAAATTCTTCCCGCTCAAAACGGAAGAACCAGGCTTCGGAAGTCTTTGTTTCGTGCTACACTTAACCCGCCAAAGGAGGGCGCTCTTGTGTCAAATTTGCCGTTTCCCAAACGCGGACTCCCCCGCGACGAGGTCCTCGCGTCCATGCGCGCGGCCCGCGACCGCGACGTGCAATGGCAGCGCGGACGCGTCTTTGGGCTGGTCTATCACGTCAACGGCGAGATAGACGAACTGCTCAAAGAGGCCTCGAACCTGTTCTTCTCCGAAAACGGACTCAACCCAACCGCCTTTCCCAGCCTGCGAAAATTTGAGACCGAGATCGTGGCGATGACCGCCTCCCTGCTCGGCGGCGACGCGTCCATTGCGGGCAACGTCACTTCGGGCGGGACGGAGAGCCTGCTGTGCGCGGTCAAGACGGCGCGCGATTGGGCGCGGGCGCATCGTCCCGAAGTGGGCGCGCCGGAGATTCTCATGCCCGTCACCGCGCATCCCGCCTTTGAGAAAGCCGCCGAATACTTCGACCTGCGCGTCGTGAAGACTCCCGTCCGCGCCGATTTCCGCGCCGACGTGGAAGCGACGCGCGCCGCGATCACGCCGAACACGATTCTGATGATCGGCTCCGCGCCCTCGTATCCGCACGGCGTAGTGGACCCGATCCGCGAACTCGCCGCGCTCGCGCAGGAACGCGGCATCCTCTTCCACGTCGACGCGTGCGTGGGCGGCTTCGTCCTGCCCTTCGTGAAAAAACTCGGCGGCGAAATTCCCGATTTCGATTTCTCCGTCGCGGGCGTCACCTCCATCTCAGCGGATTTGCACAAGTACGGCTACGCGGCGAAGGGCGCGTCGGTCATCCTCTACAAGAGCGCGGCTTTGCGGCGGCATCAGATGTTCGTCTCGACCGACTGGCCGGGCGGCATCTATCCCTCGCCGACGATGGCGGGCACGCGTCCCGCGGGACCGATCGCGGCCGCGTGGGCGATCCTGAATTTCCTCGGCGAGGAGGGTTATCTCGAACTCAACCGGCAGGTGATGGAGACAGCGAAACATTTGCAGGCGGGCATCCGCGCCATCCCTGGCTTGAAGATTCTCTCGAATCCCGAAATGAGCGTGTTCGCGCTCGCGTCCGATTCGCTGGACGTGTACCAGATCGCGGACGAACTCTCGCTGCGCGGCTGGCATCTTGACCGACAGCATTTCCCCGCCAGCCTGCACATGACGGTCAACTTCGTCCACACCGAGGCGGCGGATGAATTCTTACGCGACCTCGCGGCGTGCGCGGACTCCGTCCGCAGGCCGACGCTCCAGAAAACCGCGACCCGCCTCCTCGTTCAGGCCGCGAAAGCGCTGACGAGAATCCTGCCCGAGGCGTGGGTGAGTCGTCTGATGTCTAGGGCATCCGCATTATTGGGCGGCGGAGGCGGCGGACTTCCAAGTCGCATGGCGCCGATGTATGGATTAATTGGCTCGCTCCCAAATCGAGGGGATTTGAAGGAATTGGTGTTAGACCTGTTAGATTCGATGACGCGTCTAAATCAGTGAGCAGTGATCAGTGTTCAGTGAGCAGTCATCAGTGTTCAGTGAGCAGTCATCGGTCTACTTGAAACCTGGAACGTGAAACCGAGGTATTTATGACCGACGCGCAACCGCTCAAGAAAAAATATCTTTCGTTCTGGACGAAACTCGCCTACGGCACAGGCGACTGGGGCACGGCTGGGTACGGGACCCTGCGCCAGATTTTCTACGCCATCTTCCTGACGGACGTGGTCGGGCTGGAGCCGCGGCTGGCTTCGGTGGCGGCGCTGGTCGGAATCATCTGGGACGCGATCAACGATCCGCTGGTGGGCATGTTGAGCGACCGCGTCCGCACGCGCTGGGGACGGCGGCGCCCGTTTCTGCTGTTTTTTTCCATCCCCTATGGCGCGACCTTTTTGCTGCTGTGGTACGCGCCGCCTTTTGAAGGCCAGATCGCAAAAGCCGTCTTCATCACGCTGGCTTTCATGATCTCCGACACGATGGAGACGCTGGTCGCCGTCCCGTTCGCCGCGCTGACGCCCGAACTGACTCCCGATTACGACGAGCGCACCTCGCTGACGGGCTTCCGCATGTTCTTCAACCTCGCCATCTCGCTGGTCACCGCGGTGGCCGCGCCCGAAATCCTCGACGCGGCTTTGGGCGCAGGCATGACCCAGCAGCAGGGTTATCTCATCGTCGCGGCCATCTTCGGCGGGCTGGCGACCATTCCGTTCCTGCTGATCTTCTTCGTAATCCGTGAGAATCAACTGACTCCCGAACAGGAACAGGAAGTCTCGTTCATCGAAACCGTCCGCACCGCGTGGGCGAATATCCCGTTCCGTTTCGCCACCGCCGTTTACATGCTGAACTGGATCACCTTCGACCTCGTTGCCCTCGTCCTGCCGTTCTATCTCCTGTATTGGATCGCGCGCGGCGACCTGCTGGCGCGGGCGAGCGTCTTCGGTGTGAGTCTCTCCATCGAGTCGGCGGTCTTCGCCGTCCTGCTCGTCACGGCGGTGGCGTTCCTGCCGCTGTGGGTGTGGGTCTCGAATCGATTCAGCAAGCAGATCGCCTATATGATGGGGATGGTCTTCTGGGCGGTCGTCCAACTCGTCATCTTTTCGATCCAGCCTGGACAAGTGAGCCTGGTGCTCCTCATGAGTTTCTTCGCGGGCATCAGCGTCTCCTCCGCCCACCTGCTCCCCGACTCGCTCTTCCCCGACGTGATCGAATGGGATGAACTGAAGACGCGCCGCCGCTCTGAGGGGATTTACTACGGCGTCAAGAACTTCGTCCGCAAATTGACGGGCGCGCTGGCGATCTTCATCGGCTTGCAGACGCTCGGCTGGTTCGGCTACCAGACGCCTCCCGAAGGCGCGACCTCGTTCATGCAGCCCGATTCGGCGTTAATGGCGATCCGCATCTTAATCGGACCTTTCGGCGCGGTCCTGTTATTCTCCGCCGTCGCCATGGCCTGGTTCTATCCGCTGACGCGCGATAAGCACGCCAAGATACGGAGATTGCTGGGGAGGCGAAAGGGTCGCGAAGCCGTGAGCGAGTGACTTGAAAAAACGTCCGCCCGTGAGGGCGGACGTTTTTTTGATCCACTATGCCGCGATAGGCACGAAAATATTTGGTTTGGAACGGGCGGTAATGCGGTTGGCTTTTACCCTTGCAAAAACAATGGGCTTGCCCTGACTCCCATATTTATCAAGAAGGTCCAGGTTGAGTTGGCGCAACTCTGGGTCGTTTTCAGGCAGCAACACCAATTCGAAGTTTTCAGGCAGGACATCCAAAACTTTGGGGTTGTTCAATATGTATTTAATGATCTCGCTCGTCAAGCGCGCATTGCGTTCGACGACCGCGTTGTTTATTTTTTTAACCATGTCTCATATCTCCTGTAATACTCGCGCCGTCTGCCGACAATATCGTTCACGGCCATCGTGAACGCTTCATTGTAATCCTGCATTGTCATTCTCGTTTTTTCTTCTCGTTGATGCGGATGCATTGTATCACGATGGGCATATCCGTGAGCCGTATCGTACCTTACAACAGCGATCCATGTTTCGTCATCGTCAAACTGACACTCCAGTTGTGCGACAAAGTGAATGATTCTTCCACGTTCGGAATCAAATTCAACGCGTAACGCAATATTGTCTTCCAACAGGCGACGAAATTCCACATGACGCATCTATTAGGTTTCCTTTATTCGTTCTCGAACCTTTCGATGGCGTGGCTTTTGGCGGACTCGGCGTTCCTTATGATATGCGTTGTTCGCACAGGCAGCTGGCTCGCAAAGGATGAGGCATTTGCGCTGGTAGTTTGCCATTAATTCCGATTATACCGAATCGCCTCCACGTCCCTCTTCCTCCCCTCTTCACTTTTCCTCTCCCGCGCGTAATAGAACGTCTCGCGCAGCTGCGGCGTGACCATCCCCGACTCGCGGTAGCCCGCGCGCGTCCCGTGGAATTGCATGAAACGGAACCAAAGGATCGAAGCGAGGTTCTTCATCAGTGTCCGCTCGCGCATCGCGTGGTAAACGTCGCTGAAGATATTCATCGAGGTCAGGCGGACGAAATCGTACACGTTGAAATGCGACTCGGGATGGATGCGCTTGAAGGCCATGGCCTCGCGGCGATAGCGATTGAACACGCCGCGCGGCGTCTCGTTGTGGACGTGGACGATCTCGGCCTCGGCCGTGTACGCGATCTCGCAGCCCTGTTCCTTCGCCCACTTCGCCCAGGCCAGGTCTTCGAGTCCCGTCAGCGATTCGTCGTAGGGATTCCGCTCCCACAGCGATCGGCGGATGGCGGCGTTGGCGTTGTTGCAAAACGCGGTCGGCTGGCGCGGCATGTCCTGGTCGGGGAACCACTGGAGGTAAATCTGCCGCTCCGAAAATTTCGCCGTCTCCGGTCCGCGCTGTTTGCCGTACGCGAGCGCGACCTTGTCGTCTTCGAACGGACGGAGCAGCGCCTCCAGCCAGTCGGGATAGACGGGATAGACGTGCGCGCTGGCGACGACGACCAGTTCCCGCGTCGCAGCGCGGACGCCGAAGTTGAGCGACCGTCCGAAGGTGAATTCCTCGGGACGGATTCTCACGATCCGCGCGCCAAACGCCTCGGCGATGGAGACCGTCGCGTCGGTGGAGCCCGAGTCCACGAGGATGACTTCCGCGTCCTCGACGGTTTGACGCGCGATCCCCTCCAGCAGGCGCGGCAGATGCCGTTCTTCGTTATATGCGCGGACGACGATGGAGCAGGAGGTCATCGGCACACGCCCGCCAGGAACCATAAGACGCCGAGGTAGTTGACCAGGACCCCGGCCCAGATCAGCAGGCGCGCCGCGGCCGAGACGCGTTCCCCGAACGCGAGCGCCAACAGGCACAGGATGGGGACGATCAGGTCCAACTGGAAACGATAGCCAAACTGCGCGCTGCCCGTGTTGAAGTACAGCAAAAGCGGCGCGAGCAGGAGCAGGATCGAGATCCAGGCCGCGCCGCTCCAGGTCCAGGATGGACGCGCCCGATAGAGCAGGATCAGCGCCGGGGTGGTGAGAAGGATGCTCATCCCCAGCGGGTCGGGAACGAAGAATCCGCAGGCCGCGTCCCAGCGCGGCAGGGACAGGAGCATGGCGTCGAAATTGCGCGGCAGGAAATGAAGGTTGAACTGTCCGTACGCGGCCAGGTCGGCTTTGAGATACGCGCCGACGTTCATTGTCCGGTAGCCGAATTCAAGCAGGTTATCGAAGCGGATGTAGTTGTAGGACATCAGTCCCGCCACGACCAGCCCGATGGGGATCAGCGCAAGCAGCGCGGGACGCAGGGAGGCGCGCAGGAAGTTCGTCCTGTTCAGGGATTTCAGGCTTCCCTGCAGGCCGAGCAGAAACGGCCACAAAAAGACCACGTTCGGACGCGCCAGCATGGCGACTCCCAACGCGGCGGAGGCGAGCGGGAGGGAGCCCGTTTCGAGCAGCGCGACCGCGGCCAGCAGCGAAAACGTGACCGCGAGAATCTGACTCACGAACCAGACGTTGCCGGGCAGCGCCAGATACCAGTGGACGGTCCCGAAGCCGAAGAGCGCCGCCAGCCAGTAACTGCCGCGAGAGTCGAGGGGAATCAGTTTGCGGCGGCGCAGTCCCTCGGCCATCAGGTAGACCAGGGCGACGTTCAACGCCCCATAAGTAGCCGAGAATCGGACGGAGTTGACCGCGTCCGGGCCCGATAGGGCGACGCGCGGCAGCATCAACAACGCGGCGAGAGGAGGAAAGGCCACATACCAATGGCCGTTATAAAAAGTAAGGTCGCTGGTGGAGCCGGTCGGCTCGATGTAAGTCCGTCCCTGCAAAAACGCGGCGGCCAGTTCGGGAAAATAGGGTTTGCTTTTGGACGTGTCCCATTGCAGGGCGACGAGGTACGCCGAGAGAAGATAGACCAGCCAGACGCCCAGGAAGAGCCAGGATGCACGAAGGAATGCCCGCGTGCGTCCGTCTTCGGGAAAGCGCCGCGCCCGCCAGGACAGGAACGCGATCCACATCAGCGCCAGCAGGAGCAGCGCCCCTTCGGGACGAAAGTCCATCAGGGCAAAGAAGCGCGGCAGGCGGAGCAGGGCGCGCGGGTCCGCGATGCGGCGCAGGGTCGTGTCCACGACGATGAACCCGACGACTCCCAGCCCGGCGAAAAACGCCAGGCGCTCTCCAAGTTTTGCGGTATCTTTTTGCATGGGCGGTCTCGCCGATTTTCGCGGCGCTCCTCAAGGCGAATTTTGCGGACGGACGCCGCGCCGACAATCACCAATCCAGGCTTTTTTCATAGCCCAATCTTATCAACAAATCTCCCGCCGCGTCTTTGAAAATTTTTCGGTGTTCATCGGTGAAATATTTTTTCCACTCGCCCGTTTTTCCCGAACGGAAGGTGGGGGATTTGGACGGGTTGATGGACTCTTCGAGCGCCGCGACAACCCGTTCACGCGTGACGGGAAGCGGGACGCGCGCTTCGAGGCGCCCGGCAATCCGGGACAGGGTGGCCGCGCGGGCGTGGATCAGGTCTTCAAAGTGAATGGACAAAACTTCGGGGCAGTCCAGCCAGCCGAGGTAGGGAGCGAAGCGTTCGGCGATGTTGGGGAATTCGACGTCCGCGTCTGCTCGCCCGAGGATGCTGACTTTGAGCCGCGCGTCGAAGTCAGGCAGGGACGCGTAGTAGCGATGGTGGACGTGCCGCGTTTCCATCTCGGCGACATAGAAGACGTGCGAGACGACCACGTCGCGCGGGTCGCGGAAAATGAAGTAGGGGACGAATCCGCCCCCGGTCACGCGCGCCGCGGCTTCGGGTCGGGCGAAGAGATGCGCCGAGGCCGCGTCCAGCGGGCGGAGCGAGTCGAGCCAGGTCAACGCTTGTTCGGGCGCGCGCTTGATCCCCGTCTCGCCTTCGTATTCGGCGTAGAATGAATGCAGGCGTTTCGCGAACGGCGCGACTTTGGAGAAGCCGAGCAGGATTTGATCGAGCAGGTGCGTGCCGCTTTTTGGAAAGGAGATGCCGAGCAGAATGGGCCAATCTTTAGAACCCAGGTTTCTCTGAGAAACCTGGGTTCTGAAACGAGCACGCTGAACCTGCTTTTCGAGTTGATAGAGAAGCGAACGGAGGCTGGATTTAAACGCCATAGTGAAACACTTCCATGCTCAACGGCAGATTATAAAGCATCAGGCCTGATCCCCTGATTTTTGTCCGCGTTGATGAGACAGCGATCGGGGCTATGTTATACTCGCAAAAAAGGCATCCTTGCTTAACATAAGGAGAAGAGCCATGCTTACCGCGTATCGCAAAAAAGTGACCGTTCGCCCGGATGGGCGGATTGAAATTTCCGATCCGATCCTGAAACCCGGCACAGAAGCGGAGGTGATCGTGCTGGTGGAGACGATTTCCGATGAAGAGCGCGCGGCGCGTGTGGAGGAGTGGAAACAATTATTTAAGGCGACGCAATCTTTACCGCAAGCGAAAACCATCACCGAAGAGGATATCGCGGCTGAAATTGCCGCTTATCGCGCGGGGAAGTGAAAATGAAGGTTGTGATTGATACCAACGTGCTTGTCTCGGCTGTCTGGCGCGACAGGAATCCTGAGACGGTCATCCTGTGGATTCTCGCCCAACCGAACTGGCAATGGATGGTATCGAAAGAAATCATGGATGAATACAAGGAGGTTTTGCACCGCAAAAAGTTTTTGCTTTCTCCGGAAAGCATCTCAAGATGGGAAATGTTATTGGACCGCGATACCCGCCCAGCGTCTGAAATATTGGAAATAGATTTTCCCCGCGATCAGAAAGACGCGAAATTTCTGGCTTGCGCGCTTTCCTGCGCGGCGGATTATATTCTCACAGGCGATGGGGATTTCGACGAGGCTCGCAAAGTAGGGGACGTGACCATCATCTCTGTTTCGATGTTTAAACGCCTGTTCGTTAGCGGCTGAAATATACAGCCCGTGATGCGTATTACGCCATCACCGCCCCCTCCGTTTTCAACAACCACTCTTTCGTCTTCAGTCCCTCGCCGCCGCCGTAGCCGTGGAGTTTGCCGTCCGAGCCGACGACGCGGTGACAGGGGATGACCAGCGGCATGGGGTTGGTCGCGTTGGCGCGGCCGACCGCGCGGGCGGCGCGCGGACGTCCCGCCTGCCGGGCGATCTCGCCGTAGGAACGCGTCTCGCCGTAGGGGATGGCGAAGACGAGCTGCAAAACGGCGCGCTGGAACGGGCGCAGCAGGCCCCAGTCAATCGGGAAAGTGAAGACCTTTCGCCGGCCGCGCAGGTACTCGTCGAGTTCGCGGAGCGGGACGGAAACCCGCGTCGCGTCGACGACGGACGGGCGTTTGAGGCGTTTGGTCAGGTAGGCGTCGAGGTCGGGTTTCGCGTCGTCCCATTCGACGGCGACGAGTCCGTTTTCGGAGACGGCCGCCCAGAGTCCGCCGAGAGGCGTCCGCTTGAGCAGGCCGAGGTAAATGGGAGAATCGTTTGTCATGGCTGGAGCCTCGGAAGGTCCGGGAGCGCGGCGCCGCGCCCCCGGATGAGACGTGAAGCGTCAGACGTTCTCGCTGGTCATAATGAAGAGCGGCGTCATTTCGAAGGATTCGAAGTTGGGGCGCAGCCGTTCGGAGTTGTAGAAGCGCTCCACGTTGACGGTTTTCTTGCGGCTGGTGACGATGTCTATGGGGATGTTGTCGTAGCGGCCGTTCTTAAGCACCACCATCCTCCCGTGGATTTTTTTGAGGATGAGGTCGAGCGCCAGGTTGCCGTATGCCATCGGGACGATGGAGTCGATCGCGTCGGGGTCGCCGCAACGGGTGAGGTATCCCAGCTTCTGGTTGACGATGTCCACGGTCTGGCCCTGATTGTACTGGGCGGTCAGCTCCTTGAGCCGCGCGGAGACGAGGTCGCCGATGCCGCCCAACTTGGCATGACCGAAGGCGTCGGTGGTCTTATCGGTGAAGACCATTTCGCCGCCTTTGAACATGGCGCCTTCCGAGACCAGCGCCACCGAATAGCGGCTGGGATTATATTTGCGGTCGAGCATCATCAACTCGGCCAGGCGTTCGATCTCGAATGTGCTTTCGGGGATGACGCAGCGGTTGGCCGCGCCCGCCATGGTGGGGAGCATGGCGGTGAAGCCCGCGTAACGTCCGAAGACTTCCAGCACCATCAGGCGTTCGTGAGAGCCGACCACCGTGCGCAGGCTGTTTGCCAGCTCGATGGTGCGCGTGACGCAGGTGGAGAATCCGATGCAGTAATCGGTGCCTGGCACGTCGTTGTCCATCGTCTTCGGGATGGCGACCACCTTCACGCCCTCCTGGAACATGCGCACGGCGTAACTGAGCGTATCGTCGCCGCCGATCGGGACGAGGTAATCAATGCCGAGAAAATCCAGGTTCTGGAGGACTTCGGGCGTCAGGTCGTTGATTTCGCTCGAATATTTCTCCTGTAGGTAGGGAGGCAGCCGGTCGCGCTTGACTTTGGAGGGATTCGTGCGGGACGTATGCAGGAAGGTTCCCCCGGTGCGTCCAGCCTTGTTGACGATCTCCTCCGTCAAAACCTGGAAGTTGTAACTATTATCGGCTTTCTGATCGCGGACAATATCCACCAATCCCGCCCAGCCGCGGCGAATGCCGATTACCTGCCAGCCCTCGCGCAGCGCGCGGATGGTAACGGCGCGGATGGCTGGGTTGAGCCCTGGCACATCGCCGCCGCCGGTCAAAATTCCGATGGTGCCTGTTTTGCCTGCCATGCTGAACTCCTTGTGTGATTTGCCCCAATTCTACACCGAAAAGCGGGCGCGATAATCTGGAGTAAAATGCAGGGCAACCTATGAACAGGTTCTCCTCTCTTTTGCGCGGACTGGTTTGCCTGCTGGTCGGCGGGACCGTCAGCCTCGTTTTGGGAATCCAATTCTTCGACGACGCCTCCCGCGCGGACGCCGACCGCGTCTTCCTGTTCGCGGTCCCCGCGCTGGCTTTCGCGTACCTGCTTTGGCTCGCGCTTCCCGCGTTGACGGCGCGCGCCTCGAAACCGGGCCTCGTCAGCGGGCTGGCGGCCATCGTGCCGAGTTTGCTTCTGCTGGCGCTCGTCCAACCAGCCTACGCGGCAGGCTGGCAGCAGATGTTCCTCGCGGCGGGCTTCATCCTGACTTTCGGAAGTCTCATCTTCCTCGCGCGGGACGGACTGGCGCGCGGCGCCTGGCAATTCCTCCAGGCGCGGCTGTTTATCCCCGCCGCCATCCTCCTCCTGTTCGACGGGGGCATCGTCTATCTGGCGCTGCGCCTGCCGTCTGTTTTCCATCCCGAACAATTCCTGCCTCCCGCGGCAAACCTCCCCTGGATCGGAGTCGGACTCCTCGCCGGCCTCTCCGTGCTGGGATGGATCGCGTCGCTTTTACAGGACAGACTCGACGCCGCACGTCGCGCCGCTCTCGGCCGCTGGCTCGAAACGCATCTGCCCGGACTTTACGCGGCCGCGGCCATCTTCATCGCTTCCGCCGTTCTGGCGCGCGGCTTCAACCCTCCCCTCGACGGGCTCAGCCTGAACAACACCTTCTTCGCCTCCGACACGTACTTCTGGCAGGTACGCTTCGGCAGCGCGGAGGGATACCCCATCGGCCGCGCCGTCCATCCGCTGGCGCTGCTCTTCCTGCGCGGATCGGCCTCCGCGCTGGCGTTCCTCCTCGGCGGCAACTGGCGTCTCGCCGCGTTGACGCTCGTCCCGCTGGCGGCCGCGGCCTGCGTCTTCCTCATGTGGATTTTCGTCCTGCGCGTCAGCGGCCGCCCGACGTACGCCCTCCTCTTCAGCGCCCTGCTCGGACTTTCCGCCGCGCACCTCGTCTTCGGCTCCGTCACCGAGACGTACATTTTTTCCGCGCTCGGCCTGCTACTCTTCTTCGTCGCCCTCCTCGACCGCGAAAGACCCATGCGCGGCTTCCTCCTGCCGGGATTGATGACGCTCGGGATCACGGTCACGAACGCGGCGCAGAGTCTCGTCGGGTTCGCAGTCGTCCGCCGCAACGTCCGCGAGTGGCTCCGCTTCGTCGGCCTGCTCCTCGCCGCGAGCGTCGCGTTGACCGTCTTCACCGTCATCGTCTACCCGCGCAGCATGGGATTCTTCTTCGTTCCCTCGGACTTGCTCTATGAAAGTCGTCACGCCTCGCGTATTGAAGGCGGCGTCCGCGCTGCGTTGATGGCGAAAAACCTGTTTCTTTATGATGTGGTGGCGGTTTCGCCGGACGTCAACGTGGTGAACAAGGACGGGCGCGCTCCGTTCCCGAAGTTCAATTATTTCCAGCCGCCGTTCTCATTGAGGGAATACTTTAACCCATACGGATTCGCGCCGTTCATTCTCTGGTTGATCCTGCTGGGCGCCGCTTTCGTCAATTTTGCGCGGCGCGGGAGATCCTCTCCCTGGTTTTCCTTCCAATTGACGTTCCTCGCGGTCCTCGGCTTGAATTTCGTCATGCACCTTCTCTACGGGTTCGAGCCTTTCCTCTATACCCCCAACTGGACTTACGCCCTGCTGCTCTTTGTGGCGTTATCCCTCCTCGATCTCCCCAAACAGGAATGGCTGGAATGGGCGCTGATTCTGCTATTGGCGACGTTGCTGGTCAACAACGGCCTCTTCCTGCGCGTGCTGGGAGGTCATCTCGCGCCGTTCTTTCAATAAATTTCCCGTTGGGCGGACCTGTTGGGGCGGACCCGTTGGGGCGGACCCGTTGGGGCGGACCCGTTGGGGCGGACCCGTTGGGGCGGACCCGTTGGGGCGGACCTGCGTGTCCGCCCCGGCGGGCAGCGGGCAGTCACGCAGGACTGCCCCTACCGCCCCTACAAAAATTTAATCCTCCGCGATGACAATGACCTTGTCTTCCGCCGCAAAATTAACCGACGCGGATTTCTTCGGGTTGGTGTGGACGCCGTACGATTTCCCCGCGTCGTGGTTCTCATGGAGAATCCGATATCCGATGGCGGTCTCGCCGCGCGCGCGGGCCGCCGCTGCCACCGTCGCAAAGTTGACGGGCCGGCCGGTCTCCACGTAATCGCCGACGGGCTTGAGATAGATCTCCGGGCCGGCGGGGTCGAGGATATTGGCAAAGATGGAATACAGGTTCGGGTTCTCGCTGAGCTGCGTCATCATCAGGCTGACAAGATGTTCGCTGACGATGAAATCGTCCACCTGCGCGGCCTCGGCCAGTTCGCGGTTGCGCAGGTCGAGCATCTCGCTGACGATGGAGAAGGGCGTCCGATCCTTGTCCGCCATATCGCGCAAATGCAGGAGCGTGACGAGCGTGCGCGCGTCGGCCTCCTGCTCGCTCAGGTCGTTATCCGCCAGCACAATGATGTGATCGTAATCGCGCGCCTTGAGCGACTCGAGCAGGGCGCGGTCGGCGATGTTTCCCTCCTCCGCTTCCAGTTTTTGATTTTTCAGCCCTCCCGTCTGCCGGCGGATTTGCGCCGCGAGGCCGGGCGTCTCAGAGACCACCTTCACCAGCGAACCTTTAGCCACGTACGCGTCCAGCTCGTGGACGATGGCCGCGCCGCAGCGATTCCATCCGAGAATGAGACATTTCTCCGCGGCCGCTTCGCGCCGCCCCGCGCCAGATTTGACGGCAGATTCGTCCACCGCGGCCGGCGCGTCCGCGAGGCGGATGGTGTCGTCGTCCCGTGAGATCGCCGCCACCGAGTCGCCCGCGCCGAAGACGGTATCCATCGGCGGATTCATCCGCACGTCTCCGCCGGCGCGGAAGATGCCTACTACCGCCGAATCTTCGTAGGCCAGCAGCGCGTCGCCGTAGGTTTTGCCCACAAGCGCGGGGTCCTCCTTGAAGTAAATCTCGTCGCCGCCGAAATTCAGCAACTCGGTGTAGACGATGGACAGCCCCGACTGGCGCGACGTCTGCGCGACGACGCGGGCGATCAAGTCGTTGACCAGGATCGGCTGGACGCGGTCGCGCTGCCCGATCATGCGGATCACGTCCATGTTTCTCGGGTCGCGGATCTGCGTCACGATGTGATACGGCTCGGCGCGCCGGTTGGGATTGTTCGTGAGGGCCAGCGCCGATTTGATGACGAGCGAGTCGGGGTCTTCGCCCCCCGGCAGGATGATGATGGAGCGCGCCGTGCGCGGGCTGACGAGTTCGATGTCGTTCAAGTCCATCGGGTTGCCCGAGCGGCAGATGACGCGCGTCCCCTTCGTATCAGGGACGCGTTCGCGGATGGCGTCTTCCATCGCCACCTTGTCCTCCTCCGCCATGACGACCACGACCGCGCCGCTCTTCCGATTCGAGTTGGCCTCCGCCAGTTCAGAGATGACCGTGAAGACCTGCGGACTCCAGCCGAGGATGACGGTGTGGTCGCTTTCGAGGACGAGCGAGCGTCCCTTGCGGAGCTGGGCCAGTTTATCGTCCACGCCGTTGGTGAGGATGCCGATCAGCGCGCTAACGACGAACACGCCGCCCAGCGTGACGAAGAACATCACAAAGCGGAAGCCCCAGCCCTGGTCGCCGCCCATCGTGCCGGCGTCGAGGGTGCGCATCAACCCCTCCCACGCGGCCTCGACGAATTCCATCGGCGTTTCCGAGTCGGCGGGAGACAGAGCCGTTCCGCCGAGCCTGATGATGGCCGCGGCGAGGAAGATGACGACCAGTGAAACGACCGCCAGTCCGCCGATCAACGCGGCGGGACCGCGCGCCATGTAATTATCGAACCAATAACTGACGCGCTGACGAAAGGAATATTTCTGCGGCATGGTTCTTCTCCCGAAATAAAACGACGTCGCTTCCGTATGACTTTGCCCGATTATAGCCTCCTCCTGCAAAACGCCGTGTTGACTTTCACTGCGTTTTCGTCTATATTGCCACTCAACGCCCAAAGGATTTGCCATGCCCGAAAAACAGATCTACCTCCTCTCGCCGAAAAACCTTTCCCCCGAAACCATCGCGGTCGCCTTCGCCAAAACCTCGCGCTCGCCCGAATCCTTTCGCGAGATCGCCGAGGGCCTCTCCGACGAAACCTCCGCCAAATTCCACGAACGCTGGGTGGTGGGCTACGGTCACGCCTCGGTCGCGGAACACGCCATCCTGCACGTCGCCATCGAAAACGTCTCGCGCGTGGCGATGGAAGCCATCGAGTCCAACCGCCTCGCCTCCTACACCGAAAAATCCACGCGCTACCAGAAGTGGGGCCCCGACGACTTTACCACCCCTCCCGAGCTGGATGGACATCCCCTGCGCGGCGAATTTGTGGACACAGTCCGCTTCCTCTTCTCGACCTACGCCGCCTCGCTCGACCCCGCGCGGGAGATCGTCTCGAAGCGCGTTTCGCGCCGGGACGGCGAATCCGACGAAGCCTGGGACCGCCGCGTCCGCTCGCAATACGTGGACTCATGCCGCTTCCTGCTTCCTGCGGCCGCGCTCGCCAACGTGGGCATGACCGCCAACGCGCGCGTCCTGGAGAACGCCGTCCGCAAGCTCCTCTCGCATCCGCTGAAGGAGGCGCGCGAGATCGGGCGGCGCGTAAAAGAGGTGACGAAGGGCGAAGTCCCGACTCTCGTCAAATATGCGGAGGCGGTTCCGTACCTCGTCGAAACGCAAAACGAACTCGCCGCGCTTGCCGCGCGTCTTCCCTCGCCCGTCTCGCGCCCCTCGAACGATTTCTGCACCCTCGTTGACTACGATAAGGACGGCGAGCAGAAAGTCCTCGCGGCGGCGCTCTACCGCTTCGGCGACATGCCTTTCACGGACGCGCTCGCGCATGTCAACGCGCTGAAGAAAGCGGAACGCGTTCAGTTGGCCGAGTCCCTGCTGGGACGGTTGAAGCGTCACGACATCCCCCTGCGCGAGTTGGAATACTGCAACTACACCTTCGACCTCGTCATGGATCAGGGCGCGTACGCCGAGTTCAAGCGTCACCGCATGATGACGCAGACGCCGCAACTGCTGACGACGCGGCTGGGGTACGCGCTCCCGCGCCTCGTCGAGGAGGCCGGCTTCAGGTCCGGGTATGAGGCGGCGATGGAGAGGGCCGCGTCCGCGTACGAGAAACTCGCGGCGTGGAATCCGCAGGTCGCGCAGTACGTCGTCCCGAACGGATTCAACCGCCGCGTCCTCGCCCAGTTCAACCTGCGGACGGCGTATCACTTTTGCCAGTTGCGGGCCGCGGCCAACGCGCATTTCTCCATCCGCAAAATCGCGGAGCGTGTAGCCGACGAAATTCGGCGCGCGCATCCCGCCCTGTCCGCGTTCATGAATTTGCCGGAGGAGACCTGGAAGGACGTGATCGAGAAGTATTTTGCTCAATAAGCGCCCGAAATTGCGGTACTTGGGTACTAAAAATTTGTCGGGTCGGTTGCGGGCTGTCCCATTGGCGGGTACAATACAGTCCCAATCGCAAGAACCAATTACCGCTTAAATTCGTTTAAACCCCAACGCTTGCGCCAGTTTTTGAAGTTCAATGGAGGTCCCATGTTTGCTGTAAGAAAATCCTCGCCGGTCCGCGTCGTAATGCACGGATTGGCTATTCTCGGCCTTGTGCTGGCGGCCGCCGCGAACGCCTCGCCGGCTTACGCCGCGGCTCCCCCGAATAACGACATTGGAAACGCCGTCAAGATCACAACCTCGGCCTTTGCCGCGTACATCCCGAGCGTTTCCACCGCCACCACCGCGGCGACCGACCCGGGTCTCTCCTGCGTCGGCGGTAGTCAGGGGAAAAATTCGGTCTGGTATAGTTTTGTGCCGGCCGCGTCGGGCGAGGCGCAGATCAATACCATAGGCAGTTCCTACGATACCGTCCTGGCGGTCTTTAAGAACAATCCGTCTGTGCCGGGCGGCCTGATCGAATTGGGGTGCAATAATAACGCCGGGGGACTGACCTCCGCGCTCACGCTGCCCCTGCGCGGCGGCGTCCGCTATTACATCGAAGTCGTCCGCAAGACGGGGACCACCGCGTCTTCGTACAAGATGAACCTGCAATATCAGTTCAGCCAGAAACACGTGGTCTGGAGCGATCTGGCCGGGGTGATCTGGGACGGCAGCAAGCCAGGCGTCTTCACTTATACCACCGGCTGGCAGGATTCCCTGTTTATGGGGACGAATAACGGTAATCTGCGGGTCTCGAATAAAAAGGACAACACCGCAGTGTTGTACTTTGATGGAGGCGGTTTCGACCTCGTTTACGCTCTCGGCCCGCAGATGGGCGGCATGGACGTGCTGATTGACAACGCCTATGTCGCCACGCTGGGTGAGGGAAACGCCACTTATCTCTTCAATCAGGTTTGGTCGAGTCCGCCTCTCTCGGATGGCGTTCACAAGTTGACGCTGGTCCACGCCTCTGGGATCAAGGTAAACTTCGATTACGTCAAGATCTATGCTTTCCCAGACGGCATTAGCCCGGCCCGCATCACCTCCCTGAGCGCTTTAGCCGACACCTCGACCGGCGGCCGGGTCATTTTGAAGTGGAAGGCGCCAGGCGACGACAAAAACGTCGGCACGGCGACCAAGTATCAACTCCAATACTTCACGGGCGCCGTGGCTCCCGACTGCATTGCAGACTGGGGCAGCGGTTCGTCCTATGTGCAGAACCTTCCCGCTCCGGCCGTCGCCGGCGCGCAACAGCAGCTCATGCTCAATGGTCTTGTGCCAGGTTTGCGTTACTATTTCTGCATCGCGGCAGAGGACGAGGTCGGCAACCTGGGTATTCCGTCCAATCTTGCCAGCGCCGTTCCCACCGCAGGCGTCCTTTACGGTCCCGGTACCTACGACGACAAGCACCCCGGCTGGATTTACTCCGGTAACTGGAAACTCGTTTCAGATCCAGACGCCCGTTACAAGACTTTACACTATTCTCTGAAACCCGGCAATTCGGCCTCTTTCTATTTTACTGGTTCCCAGTTCGTCTTTACTTACGTCACCGTCCCGGCCGGCGCCAAGATGGACGTCTATATTGACGACGTGCTCACGACGACCATTGACCAGTACACCTACTACCGAAACGCTTTCTACTACACCAGTCCCATGCTCGTGAACGGGCCGCACCTGGTGCGTTTCGTTCAGAACGGCACAGGAAGAGTATATGTTGATCAACTCCATGTAAACAATGTAGTGGATGGCGGCCCGCCGGATCCGATCACAGACCTCGCGGCGGCTCCCGGCGCAAACGACGGCGAAGTGGATCTCTCCTGGACGGCTCCCGGCGACGACGCCGGCGTGGGCAAGGCTAAAAAGTACGAAGTCCGCTACTCCTCCACCCCCATCAACAACCTCGTGGATTGGAGTTATGCCCAACCGGCCGCAGGGATTCTCGCGCCGCCGCAAGCCGGCGGTTCCTTCGAATCCATGACCGTGATCGGCCTGACGCCCGGCGCCCGCTACCACTTTGCCGTGCGCGCTTTCGACAACGCCTGGTACGATGTGCTTTCGAACTCCGTCCAATCCTCGGTCCAATACAGCGGCGCGTACGCCCCCGCCGGCCCCTACCAGGAAAACAACGCCATCTGGTCCTACAACGGCAGTTGGTTTAATGGCATTGACGCCAAAGCCCTCGGCGGTCGTTATCGTGTTCTGACCAAACTCATGCCCGGCTCTTCGGCCACCTTCTGGTTCACCGGCACCGGCTTCCGCCTGACCTTTGCCAAGGCCGATTTCTACGGCCGGCTGGACGTTCGCCTGGACGGCAGACGCGCCGGTACTATCTACCAAAACTCCGACATCACGTCCTGGAAGCAGAACTGGGAGCGCGTCGGCCTGGCGCTGGGCAACCACGTGGTGGAATTCCGCCTTGTCGGCGACAAAGCCAACATTGACGCCATCCGCATCTTCCCATAAACCCTGTCCGCCGAACGCAGAACCCCGTTTTTTAAACGGGGTTCTTCTTTAACGAAAACGCCCTCGCTTCAACAGCCTCCCCGCCGGGGAAGCCGCCCAAGGAGATCCCATGAACAACTGGCTCGCCGCTCTTTTCACCCTCGTCCTCTGCGTACTCTGGCTGCGGATCATGGACTTCGCCGCCCACCGCGGCCTCGTCGAAAGCCGCCTCAGCCGCAAGGTCATCCACATTACCACCGGGCCGATCTTCGTCCTATGCTGGCTCCTCTTCCGCGACACGCCCGACGCCCGCTGGTGGGCCGCCGCGGTCCCGCTCGTCATCACCCTCCAGTTCGCGCTCGTTGGATTGGGGCTCGTCAAAGACGAGGCCTCCGTCCAGGCCTTGTCGCGGACGGGTAACCGCCGCGAGATCCTGCGCGGCCCGCTCTTCTACGGCATCGCCTTCGTCGCGTTGACTCTCGTCTTCTGGAAAGATTCCCCCGTCGGCATGACCGCCCTCATGCTGTTGTGCGGCGGCGACGGCATCGCCGACATCGTCGGACGCCGCGTCGCCTCGCCCAAACTTCCGTGGAGCGGCGACAAATCCTGGATCGGATCCCTGTCCGTCCTGCTCGGCGGATTCCTCCTCGCCGCGTTCATCCTTTGGGCGTACGTCCTCGCGGGCGTCTTCCCCGGACCGTTCAGCCGTTTTCTCCTTCCCCTCGCGCTCCTCTCGCTGACGGCTGCCGCGGTCGAATCGCTGCCCTTCCACGATGTGGACAATCTCACCGTCCCGCTGGCGGTGGCGCTGGCAGGATTGGTTCTATTTTGAAAGCAGGGGTCTCAATGCTTCGGCCAGCAATTGCGTGAAGGCCGCTTTGCCGGCCGCGTTCATGTGGAGCGCGTCGTTGAAACCAGATGCGGGCAGGCGCGGATCGTAGGAAAAATCGAGCAGGGAGACGTCGTTTGCCCTCAGGTAATCGGCCAGTTTCGCCTTGTACGCGCGCAAAGCCTCCGGTTCGGCGGCCGCGGACGGGAAGAGCAGGGTCCGCTCGTGGACGAAGACGAGGCGCACGCCGCCCTCGCGCGCCAGGCGGATCATCTCCGGGAGGAAGGAACGGTCCACCCAATAGTCGAAGTCCATGGCCGCGGGCGTGTAGAGAAACTGTTCCTCCTCCACAAGGGCGCGCTGTTGCAGGGACGGTTGGACATTGTCAATGTGAAAGATGTCGGTCTCGGCCTGGGCAAGACAGTCGCCGCGGCAGGTCTGGAATAGATAGGGGAGGGCGTTGCGGCTGACGAAATCGGCCGCGTCCGTCAGGCGCTGGCGCGCGCCGTAGAGCGGGAGCCAGGTCAGCGCCCATTTTTCCAGCGGGTTCATGAAGTTGAGATAGGCGCGCTGGATCAGAAGGTCCTCATGCGCGGCAGCCCATTGATCGAGTTCGTTGACGTAGCCGCCGTTTACATGGTAATTTGGCAGGGTCAAAATGGTGTCGCGGAACAGGACGACGACAACTGGCGGAGGCGGGTCCATCTGGAGGACGATATTTTTCAGGATGAGATACCAGAACGGCGATGTGGAACCCGGGACCGCGATGGAGTGGGCGGGAACCTCGAGCGCGGCGGACAAGGCCTGCGGGTCCACGCCCTCCTGCAACACGGAATCGCCGATCAACGCCAACTGGATGTCGTTCTTCTGAAGGATCTTGACCAGGCTGGGCCGCGTCTTGTCGTCGAAAGCGGGTCCCGGCTGGGATGGGAAAGGCAGATGATAGAGGCGCGGCAGAAGGAAGGTCGACGCGGCGAGGCAGGCGAGGAGAAGAAAAAAATAGCGGGAGAATCGCATGGTCAAAACTGGAAGTAGATAAAGTCCGGGGCGGAGGCGTTCAGGAATGCCAGCATGGCGAGCGTGGCGCCGACGAGGTAAACGTCGCGTCAGATCGAATCGGCGGGCAGGCGGCGGTCCATGAGCGATTTGACGAAGAGCGGCGCGGCGTAGAAAAGCGTCATCGAGAGGGTGGCGAGAGCGACGGCTTGGTATTCCACCGAACCGAGGAGCGGGGCGCGCGTCAGGACGGCGATCAGCCACCCCAGCGTGGACGCGCGGAAGACGGCGAAACTGAACACGAGCAGCAGGAACATCGTCAGCCAGGCAAAGAACCGCGTCGCTTTGTTGGCGGGTCTCCACGCGCCGCCCATCCCGATGGCCTGATAGACGACGATGAGGACGCCGAAGTAGAGTCCCCAGACGGCGTACGTCCAGCCCGCGCCGTGCCAGAGTCCGCTTACGAACATGGCGGCGAGGGGCGGGAGCGCGTTCGCCAGCCAGCCCGGCCAGCGGGCGCGCAGGAGGGCGCGTCGCAGCGGGAAGAAGATGTAGTCGCGCAGCCAGGTGGAGAGGGTGATATGCCAGCGGTTCCAGAAATCGGTGGGAGTGAGCGAGAGATAAGGCGAGCGGAAATTTTCGGTGGTCTCGAAGCCGAAGAGACGCGCCACGCCGCGGGCCAGGTCGGTGTAGGCGGAGAAGTCCGCGAGAATCTGGAGGGTGAAGCCGAGCGCGGCGGCGAACAGCAGCAGGACGGTCGGCTCTTTCATGTTGAAGACGCGGTCCACCGCGACGCGCATCGTGTCGGCGATGACGACTTTTTTGAAGAAGCCCATCACGAGGAGCGGCCAGGCGGAATGGAAGTTGTCGGCCTGCCAGGTCCTGTCCGATTGGATCTGCGGCAGGAGTTTCTGGGCGCGGTCAATGGG
>Ga0116166_1000305_pt1 | contig 47992 bp, 40 predicted proteins | sample AD_JPNMR2_MetaG_FD_89884 | JGI IMG/M metagenome (GOLD analysis project Ga0116166, IMG submission 89884) | Active sludge microbial communities of municipal wastewater-treating anaerobic digesters from Japan - AD_JPNMR2_MetaG | ecosystem: Engineered > Bioreactor > Anaerobic > Digestate | place...
AATCTTTTGTAATTTTATTCACTTTTCTTGCCATGGCTGATTGTTTTAAAGTTTATCACTATTATAATTATTTTTTTCAGCCGTGGCTTTTTTAATTTTACAGAAACAATGTTACATAATCCAAAGTAATAAGGTATCTGAAATATTTTCAATGATGTTTGTCATTCAAAATACTTTATAAAGATGTTCGTTTACTTTTTGAACATTTTTTGAACAATGCAACCATTCGAATTCATAGATTGTCTTAAAAATGTCGTAGCATATGTTGAGCGAGAATGAAATAATTGAAGGATGTGCACGGCATGACAGGAGAGCGCAACAGATGCTTTACGACAGGTATTCTCGCCTTCTTTTTGGTGTATGCATGCGTTATGCAAGTGATAGAGCCGAGGCGGAGGATATTTTACAGGAGAGTTTTCTGAAAATTTATTTCAGTATAAAAGAATATTCGGGAACAGGTTCTTTCACAGGATGGATGCGAAAAATTGTGGTCAATACTGCAATAACTCATTATCACAGGAATCTTAAACATAAACATTATGTTGAAATTGAGGAATATGTTTCTGTTGAGACAGGTGTAAGCAGTTTTGAAGAAGATTTTTTCACATCGGATGAACTTTTTAAAGTGCTTAATGAATTACCACCGGGATACAGAATGGTTTTTAACCTGTATGCCATTGAAGGTTACAAGCATAAGGAGATAGCAGAGATGCTGGGTATTGACATAAATACATCCAAATCGCAGTATAGCAGGGCAAAAGCAGCATTAAGGGAGAAACTGGAAATACTCAGAAAACTTAAGGAAAAATACAATGCAGAGGATAATATAGCAGATTTACAGAAGTGATGGGCGATAGAAGACATATGGAACTGGAGGAACTTTTCAGGAGCAGGCTTGATAATATCGAGGCTGTACCTGATCCGGCAGTCAGGCATAGCCTTATGAGAAAGCTGGCAGTGAAGGAGTTTTTGCGTTTTAATCCGGTTCGGTTCAATATATATTATGCAGCAGGAATAGTTGCAGCCGGGATCACTGCTGCAGTGATGTTATTCTCACATGACGACAGGGCAGAAAAATCCAAACCAGGTACAATCAATATTAAATCCGAAATAAGGTCTGATACTGTTGCAATGTTTTATACTCCTGCAGGAATCAGGAAAGAAAGTCAAGAAAAAATTGAAAAACAGAGAGTTTCACAGTCGAAAATAAGATCTTCAGAGAGAAAACTTGAGGTACAGTCTGAGCAGGAAGATAAGAGTGTTGCTGTTGTGACGTCAGATACATTAAAGAAGATGGAGTTTTCACCTGTTGTTTCAGATAAAACAACCAATGCAAACATTCGCAAAACTCCTGTTGCGTCATTCAAAGCATCTTTCCTGCAGGGATGTATGCCTCTGAAAGTTTCTTTTTATAACACGTCGGTGGCCTATGATTCATGCAAATGGATTTTCGGGGATGGTGGGTCGTCGGTATCGGTTAATCCTGAATGGATTTACGACCGGCCTGGAACATACCGGGTTGTACTGAATGTTTACGGCGGAGGCACAGTCTCTTCTGCAACAGAAGTTATTACAGTTCATCCGAAACCGTCTGCACGCTTCGAGGTTGAGCCATTAAATCCAACCGGAGGGAATGATGCAGTTAAGTTTATAAATTATTCCAATGATGCTGTCAGGTACAGATGGGATCTGGGAGATGGAACAGTTTCCTTTGCTTTCGAACCCATTCACAGATACGATAGAACGGGAAAGTATAATATAAAGCTTACAGTATGGTCAGAATTTGGTTGCGCTGATTCAATAACGGTAATAAATGCTTTAGGAGGTTCTGATTATTTCATAGAATTCCCCAATGCTTTCATACCCAACAGGGATGGTCCAACGGGTGGTTATTACAGTGCCACGAGTGATGCCTCGGCACACATCTTTCACCCGATAGCCAGTGGAGTGGTTGAATATCAGCTCAGAATATTCACAAGAACCGGCATACTGATTTTTGAGAGCAACGATATCAACATCGGATGGGATGGCTATAACAAGGGCAATCTATGCGAACCAGGTGTATATGTATGGAAGGTACGAGTAACATTCAAGAACGGTGAAACCTATGTAAAAATGGGAGATGTCACTCTCCTGAGAGGAAACTAAATGTTTCTTTCCGTCACTTTTTAATGATATTTCATCAAAAAATTCGTAGTTTTTATCTAAATTTTTTGAATATTTGTTGAAAATATTCTTATTTCTGTATCTTTTTGCGGAAAAAATACGTTTAAAAAACAGAGGTTTATTTAAATTAAATGAGTATTTTTCGAGTAACAAACAATATGTTACCTGGTTTGCTTAAGAGATTTATATATCTAATAGTTTTTATTTTCCTGGCAATTAATACATTCGGGCAGGATCCCACATTCTCCCAGTTTTATGCCAATCCTCTATACCTTTCGCCTTCATTTGCCGGTGCCACTGAAGAATACAGGCTTGGAATAAATTACCGCAATCAGTGGCCTGCAATTCCAGGCGTTTTTCATACATATAGTATATCTTTTGACAAGGCAATGCCAAATTTCAGTTCCGGTATAGGTGTACTTGCAACTTATGATGTTGCAGGGTCTGGTGATTTAAGCACTACAAATATTGGGTTACTTTATTCTTATGATTTTAATATCACACGTGATTGGCATGTTAGACCCGGAGTCCATTTTAAGTTTTATTACCTGGGTTTGAATATTTACAAACTGGTATTTAACAGTCAGATAACCGGAACCGGCACCACACCGCCTGTAACACCACCACCATTTGACAAAGTGGCAGATGTCGATTTTGCAACTTCAGCACTGGTTTATAACGATGCAATATGGGCAGGCTTTACACTCGATCATCTTTTTACTCCCAAACAATCATTCTACGGCGACGAAGCCCAGTTACCTGTAAAATTCAACTTTTACGGCGGCGTAAGAATAGTTGGGACAACCAGGCTCAGAACTAAAATGATTGAAGCCCTGTCAGTTGCAATGAATTTCCAGACCCAGTCGAGATATTACCAGACAGATATTGGGCTCTATTATTATAAAAGTCCCCTTATTTTCGGTTTGTGGTACCGTGGTATACCATTTATGACATCCCAGGCTGGTGATGCAATAATCGGACTCATAGGGATTAAAACCGATAAACTTCACATCGGATACAGTTATGATTTTACAATATCGAACCTGATATCCTCAACCGGTGGAGCGCATGAGATTTCGATAGTGTATGAATTCACATCCTTCGAGATAACAGGTGGCAGAAAAAGAATCAGGGCAATTCCATGTCCGGAATTTTAATGAATATTTACCTTCATTTGACTTTTTCCTCTTTATTTAATTATATTTGCGCAGGAAAATTTTAACAATAAAGATATTGTAATGAAGAATTTGTCTACTATTCTGTTAATTGTACTTTTCCTTGCAGTGGCAGGGATATATGTACTTCATTTTACCGGAACCGGGAATGGAAAAAGAGTTGCAACGGCTGAAGGAGCAGGAGAAAGCAAGTCACATGGTATTGTTTATGTCAACATAGATACCATTATATTCAATTTTGAAATGTTTGCCGACAGGCGCAACGACCTCCTCAACAAACAGAAGAATGCTGAGGCAGAACTTAATTCAAAGACTTCCCAGTACGAAAAAGGTGTAAGAGATTATCAGGAAAAAGTGAATAAAGGACTTGTTACAAGAGCTACTGCTGCCCAGATGGAACAGGCTCTACTGCAACAGCAGCAGGATCTGGTAGCACTGAGAGATAAATTACAGAGTGAACTGATTGAAGAGGAGCAGGTTATGAACAGGCAGATACTCGATTACATCACAAAGTTTCTCGAAGAAAACAAAAGCGAATATAATTACCAGTTTATTCTTGGTAAATCTTTCGGAGGGCCTGTTCTTTACAGCGACTCTACATTGGATATAACATATAAGGTACTTAATGCACTTAATGAGAAGTACCGCTCGGAGAAAAAGTAGGTTTCAGACCTTTTAAAAGTGTGGTCTGCTGATAAAAAACTGTTTCCGGCACTGGCAACTGAACCTCCTCACCCTGAAACTGGAATAATTGTTGTTGTACCTGCCTGCGGTGAGCCAGATATTATTAAACTGCTCGATTCACTGGCATCATGCTTTCAGCCGCAATGCCACACAGAAGTCTTTATAATTATTAATGCTCCTTCCGGTGCTTCTGCTGAAGTGATTGAAAACAACCTTCTTGCTATAAGTAATATCGAGGCCTGGCGTAAAAAAGCCGGAGCTCTGTTTTTCAGACTCTATGTTGTGGATATTGGACAGCCATCCTATAAGAAATGGGGAGTTGGCATGGCACGCAAGACGGGCATGGATGTGGCTTTTTCGAGGTTTCAGTCCATTGGGAAGATGAATGGAGTTATCGTCAGTCTCGATGCTGACTGTACAGTACAGAAAAATTATTTTCAAGCTATCGAGAAGGAACTGTTGAATCATTCAGGCCGAAGGGCATGTTCGATTTATTTCGAACATCCGCTCAGTGGCAAGGAATACCCGCAGGAGTTATATAATGCGGTTGTAAGGTATGAACTGCATCTGAGGTATTATTATCAGGGCTTATTGCATACAGGCTATCCCTGGGTTTATCATACTGTAGGTTCATGTATGGCTGTAAAGGCTCATGCCTATGCGCAGGCCGGAGGCATGAACAGGCGGCAGGCAGGGGAGGATTTCTATTTCATCCAGAAACTGCTTCCGGCAGGGGGTTATTTCAGTCTCAACAGCACTACAGTCTATCCCTCGCCACGTATCTCAGACAGAGTTCCTTTTGGCACCGGCGCAGCAGTCAAAAATATGGTCGAAAAAGGAATGGAAAACTTTCTTACCTACAACCCCCATGCTTTTGAGGACCTCAGAATCTTCTTCGGAAAAGTAAACAAATCTTCGGGTTCAGCCATGAATGAACTTTTGAAATTATACAATGATTTGCCGGATGCGGTTTGTCAGTTTGTTGATCCCCTTGAATGGGAGAAAAAAATCAAGGAAATAAAGCAGAATACTTCATCGCCGGCATCTTTCATGAAGAGATTTTTCGGTTGGTTTAACATGTTCCGCATTATTAAGTTTCTGAATTTCGCACACAATAAAGGGATTTACAGAAAATTGTCTCCCGATGAAGCAACAAAAAAACTTTTTGAATTAAAAGGAGAATGGGATGTTCCTCAGGATGAACGGGAACTGGTTATTTATCTCAGAAACTTGGAGCGAAATGAGTGAGGGTTATCTGCGTCTTTTTCTTTCCTCTCTGGGAGTCAGCACAATAAACAGGTCTTCGTCTTTTTTCTTCATAAGGTATTGCTCTCTGGCAAATTTCTCGAGGTAACCATCATCTGTTCTTAGCCTGTTGAGTTTTTCACGCTCCTCCTCAATCTTCTTAGTATAATATTCCTTTTCTTTCTCCAGCTTCCTCAGCTGGTTCATCTGCTTTATTCTGTCGATCAGATTGTTTGCATCGAGAAGAATGATCCATAGAAGGAAAATAATTATAGCTAAAATATATTTATTCCTCAGAAACGGAGGGATTTTGTCAGCATATTTGAACCGGATTCTCACGCTTTAAAATTACAATAAATTATTTCAGATAATTTTCAGCCACCGCTCATCAGGTAAATAACCTGAACGTTATCGCCATCGTTAATGATTGTTTTATCGTATTCTGCCGGAGGCACGTAACGTCCGTTAACTTTAACGGTGCGCATCCTGAAGCTGTATTTCTTTATCTCGAGCAGTTGTTGAACCGTAAGGCTTCCGGCATCGAATTCTTCAACTCTGTTATTGAGCAATATCTTCATTTCAGCCTATTTTTTTCTGTTCATCAGGATTTCAACAACAAAATTTGCCTGCATGGCAGCAACGATAACCACCCGTGGTGCGAGCGGAGGATTGTCTTCTGAGACCTCCTGTGATTCATCACCGCACACATAAAGGTTATCATCAATTTTCCTGCTTCTGATTGAATCATTTCTTCCCCATCCGGCAAGGCCTGAAGCAACGATAAGAGGAACTCCGGACATATCTGTTTGTACAGCCTCGATGATCATCTCTTTCATTTCTGCCCTGTCGAAAGCTTCAACAATTACATCACATCCAGCAAAAACCTCAGGAATATTCTCTCTGTCAAGTTTTATATCGCGGGCAATAACATTAATATCTTCATCAATCATTTTCAGGTTTTCCTTTAATGCTTCAGTTTTTTTCATTCCGCACTGGTGAAGGAAATAGAACTGACGGTTAAGGTTGCTTCTTTCAACTGTGTCAAAATCGCAGATAACCAGGGTGCCCACGCCGGCTCTTGCCAGGAGCATGGCACAGTTTGAACCCAGTCCGCCGGCACCTGCAATACCTACTCTGAATTTCTTAAGATGTTCCCTCACCTCATCGGCCTTCATAACAGTTTAAATGAATGATGATTCATGCATACTTTGTTTTTATCTGTCAGAAAATCTTTTGCCCCATATCCTGCGTCAATCATATCAAGAATTCTCTCTTCGTATCTTTCAAAAACCGAGCCGAAAATAACTTTTACGTTTTTATAATTGAACATATCGGGATGGAGGATATTTGAAGGACCAAGAAGAAATACACTGCACCCTGAACCTGTCTTGCCTGTCAGATCGCAAAAGGTGTTATTGGCTATTGCAGATCCTGTAATAATGACCGCATCGGCTTTGCCCAATGCATCAGGCAGTTCATTTATAGGTGAAATACCTTCGCCTTCGATGTTTTCATCTTTGTCAAAGACCCTGAAAGAAATCCCTGCATCCCTCAGTTTCCTGACCATTGATTCGAAATAACCCACTATTACTATATTCCTGAAGTTCCTGAGATTCACCCTGTTAAGAATGTCGGAATTGCAGGGCAATTCAGTTGTATAATTGTAAAGGGCGTTGTAATATGCATTCAATACCACCCTATGACCGTGGTTAGATATATCTGGTTGTTTTCTGCCTGAAAGAATCGAATCATCGAGTTGTGCGTCGAGAACAGCACAAATGCCAATTCTGCCGTCGTTGAGCATTATGCCTGCGAATCTTTCCCCGAGTGCATAGCGCCTTACTATTGAAGGATTAAATCCATCCTTTTCAAAAAAGTAACTTATTGGTTCTTTCATCAGGTTACGGCAGATTTATTAATTGCAAAGATAAAAAATCCCGGCACCATCGGTTGCCGGGATTTAAAAAGGCTACGGAAAAATAACCACTATCCGTTTATTTCATCGAGTATCGCCTGAATATCTTCCTGGCAACCTCCGCAACCCGTCCCCGCAAGAGTTACTTCTCCTACCTCCTCAACTGTTTTGAGTCCTTTTTCTTTAATAGCTTTCACTATTTCACTCCTGTAAACTTCGTTACAGTTACAAATTATAACATCTTCTTCCATAATTTTATGATCTGGTTATTAATACTAACAATACTGTTTTGTTTTTGTTCAGTAAAACGCATATGGACGATTTGCGCCATTTAAATTTACAATTTTTGTCAGAGTATCTTTGCAAGGTCCTCTTCAACTGAAGTAATAGTCTGAACGCCAAATTTTTCCTGAATTATTTTCAGCACGTTAGGCGTAAGGAAGCCAGGTAGTGTTGGTCCGATGCGTGTGTTTTTAAAGCCAAGGTAGAGGAGTGCAAGATGCACAATTACGGCTTTCTGTTCATACCATGCAATATTGAATGCCAGCGGCAGTTTGTTGATGTCGTCAAGGCCGAGCACTTCTTTTAGTTTCAGTGCTACAAAAGCCCATGAATAGGAGTCGTTGCACTGGCCAGCATCGAGCACTCTCGGAATTCCGTTAATATTGCCCAGGTTGAGTTTGTTGTAACGGTATTTTGCGCATCCGGAAGTCAGTATGACTGTATCTTTAGGAAGCTTTGAAGCAAATTCGGTGTAATATTCTCTTGATTTCATCCTTCCGTCGCAGCCTGACATCACTATCATCTTTTTGATAGCACCGCTGTTTACAGCTTCGAGTATTTTATCGGCAAGGGCAAGTACCTGGTTATGTGCAAAACCGATTACTAATTCACCGTTCTCAATTTCTGATGGAGGCGGGCATTTCTTTGCAAGTTCTATTATCTCTGAAAAATCTTTCTGCCCGTTCGGTAATCTTTTGTCAATATATTTCCATTCGGGCATGCCTGTGGGTCCGGTTGTAAAGACTCTATTGTTATATGTGGCAGTTTTTCGTGGTGGTACCAGACAGTTGGTAGTAAATAGTATGGGACCGTTGAATGATTCAAACTCATCCTGCTGGCGGTGCCATGCGTTACCGTAATTGCCTCTGAGGTGTTTGTATTTCTTTAGTCCGGGATACGCATGTGCCGGGAGCATCTCGGAATGTGTGTAAATATCTATTCCCTGCCCTTCGGTCTGGATAAGTAATTCCTCGAGGTCTTTCAGGTCATGACCGCTTACCAGAATGCCTGGATTTTTACCGGTACCTATGTTTACTCTGGTAATTTCAGGATCGCCAAATGTTGAAGTATTGGCTTTATCGAGCAGAGCCATTACCTTTACTCCATATTCACCTGTGTGCACCAGCCACTGCAGCATGCTTTCAACATTTTCAGACTTTGTAATCATTATGAGAGATTGCTCTATAAAATCAAAAATCTCAGGGTCTTCAAAACCGAGGTTGGATGCATGCTCGGCATACGCAGACATTCCTTTAATACCAAATAGGACATATTGCTTCAGGGATCTTACCTCTTCATTTGTGTCATAGGTTAATGTCCCAACCTGTTTGGCCTTTTCGTAAAACTCAGTCTCCGATGAGGCACTCCATCTAACCGATTCGTGAAGGAAAGGAATGTTAACCCTCTCTTTCAGACTATCCCTGTAAACCAGACAATCCTGTACCGCCTTTATTATAGAACGGTCATCGAAGTTGGCATTGGTGATTGTCATAAATAGAGAGTTGACAATATGCCTGCTTTCGGTGTCCGTTTTGACTCCGCTTTTACGGGCTTCAGTAGTTGCAAATGCAAGTCCCTGACATGCATATACGAGAAGGTCCTGAAGATCAGAGGTTATTTCCTTTTTACCACATACTCCGCTGATTGTGCAGCCTGTGTTTTTTGCCGTCTCCTGGCATTGATTACAAAACATGCTCATAGTTTAATATTGTTTTTTACGTCCAATTTAACAATCATTCTTGCGTTTTTGTTCAAATATCTGCAGGGTAAATATGGTATACTCTCTAACACTGACATTAATCATTCCTGAATAATTATTCATTTTTTAATTTTGATTAATGACGATCCTTTCCGCTTCTCTGTCGGCGGAGAGGAGACCAGGTTATTATCAGGATAAAGGAGTGAGTACATTGATTTGATCAAAAATTTAAAATCCGGAATATGAGCATAGAAGAAAGAGATAAAAAAATTGTTCCGATAAAGGAATGGAATTATGTATGGACACCGTTGTGGAGGGGTTATACCGACAAGATACTCTATATCAATGTCGGAAGCCTCGAAATAAAGGAAAAGGATGTGCCCCCGCTGATGAAGGAGAAATTTATCGGTGGAAGAGGCTATGGGCTGAAGCTTCTGTGGGATGCCACGAAGCCCGACACGAAATGGAATGATCCCGAAAATGAGATTATTATATCATCCGGTCCGATAGGAGGTATTACCCAGTATTCTGGTGCAGGAAAGTCGCTGGTTGTGAGTATCTCACCCACAACCGACCTTGTGATTGACAGCAATGTTGGAGGCTTTTTCGGGCCGTTCCTGAAGTTTGCCGGTTTTGATGCGCTTGAGATGCAGGGAAAGTCTGACAGGGACATCCTTATCTATATTGACGGAATAAATCATAAAGTGCAGATTTATGAGGTGGTTGACCTTGAAACCGACAGTCATCTTCTAGCCGAGCAGCTTACCGATATGTTTGCTGACAGCGAGCAGGAAAAAAAGAACATAGGTGTTGTTACCACAGGTATTGCTGCGGAGCATGCACTTTTTGGAATGCTGAATTTCAGTTTTTATGATCCGAGGCGCAAGAAGGTACGTCTGAAACAGGCGGGCAGGGGAGGTATTGGCACCGTATTCCGCAATAAAAAGATAAAGGCTCTTGTATGCAAGGTGCCGGGTGTGAAGGGTAATCTGAACAATGTAGTTGATCTTGAAGCAATCACTGAACGTGGAAGAAGGTTTAACCGTGAGATGAAGGAACTCGACGACAAGCAGTCGCGCATGAGGCAGGTGGGAACGGCTCATCTGATGGAGATAATGAATGACCACGATCTTCTTCCTGTGATGAACTTTCAGTATGGCAGTCATCCTGATGCATACAAAATCGACTCGAATGTATGGAAGCAGAAGTTTACACAGAATGTCTTTGACGGGTGCTGGTACGGATGTAACATGTCGTGCTGCAAGGGTGTTGACGGGTTCGAGATAAGAACAGGTCCCTACAAAGGTCACAGGGTGCTGGTTGATGGACCAGAATATGAAAATGCTGCAGGGCTGGGTGCAAATGCTGCAATTTTCGACCCGGCTTACGTGATTGAAGCAAACTTTTATTGCGATACATATGGCATCTGCACTATAACCTGGAGCACTGTTACGGCGTTTATTATGGAGTGTTTTCAGAGAGGGATTCTCACAAAAGAGAGGGCGATGGGCTTTGAAGTTCATTTCGGAGATGCCGACCGCGCCCTCGAATTGCTTCACATGACTGCCCACGGTGAAGGATTCGGAAAGATTGCGGGGCTTGGGGTTAGAAAGATGAAGCAGATGTTTATTGAGAAGGGCTGGGGCGATCCGCAGCTGCTTTTCGATATAGCCATGGAGAACAAAGGACTCGAGTATTCGCAGTATATGTCGAAGGAGTCGCTGGCTCAGCAGGGCGGCTATGCCATGACAAATAAAGGGCCACAACACGATGAGGCATGGCTAATCTTTATGGATATGGTCAATAACCAGATTCCGACTTTTGAAGATAAGGCTGAGGCTCTTCATTATTTCCCGATGTTCCGCACATGGTTTGGTCTGGTGGGGTTGTGCAAGCTGCCATGGAACGATGTGGAGCCAGAGGACAACGCTCTTACCGATGAGCCGCACAAGGTGCCCGGGCATGTTGACAACTATGTAACAATATATAAAGCCGTTACAGGCAGGCCATTCGACAAGCACCGCCTGATTGAGGATTCGGAAAGGGTTTACAATTATCAGAGAGTCTTTAATTTAAGGCGTGGTTACGGCTTGCGCATCCACGATCGTCAGCCCTACCGCGCTGCTGGTCCGGTGACGGTTGAAGAGTATGAGTCGAGAGCCGAGAGGTACGACAAGCAGCTGAAGGAGCAGGTGGGCATCGACCCTGAAGGCATGTCGACGGAAGAGAAGATAAAGGCTTTAAGGAAATACCGCGAGGAGCAGTACGAGAGGCTGCTTGATGCCGTTTACGAGAGGAGAGGCTGGAACAAGAACGGTGTGCCGAAAATCGAATTCCTGAAAAAAATTGGCATGGACCTGCCGGAGGTTATCGAAGTTGTAAAGAGCTACCAGGAATAAAAGGTTCTCCCTCCGTGTTCCTCCGTGTCCTCTGTGGTTAAATTTTTTTCACCACAGAGGAAATGTATTTGGAAAATGTTCGGGGATTTCTAACCAACATTGTTGGGCAATTTTTCCCGCCTCGTTTAATACGGTAACACCATTTACAATTTCTCCAAAAAGGAATTCACGGTTTTTGGTACATATTGTCACAAAATAGATTCCTGGTTTCGAATAATCATAATTTTTTAACCGTATGGATTTACGGTGATGTTTTTCGGGATTGTATTTCATTTTGCATACCATTTTATTACTTAACTAGGACCATATCATGACTGTTTATTAGTGTTGGAACTTTGCAGGATCGGTCGCACAATATCTAATTGTCAAAACACCAACCCCGAAGGGATTGAATCTTTCTATTTTGTTTTAAAAGGCGGATTGATTTTTAAAAATTAATGTCAATAAAAATAACTGTTAATTTTTTCAGTTATACTATTTTATATTTCCCGGTAAGAAAATATATTTATTGATTAAGAACTCTTATAATGAATTTTGACATCAATAAAAAAATAAATGTTAAAAAACGTTAATGTTTAGTTATAGCTAAACACTTATGTCTATATTTGTATTAAAAAGAATAGAACAAATTAAAGGAAGAATTAGTTTCTTTAAATTGATAATTGACAACAGATGTGAGTTTGATGAGTTTTGTGAATTGCTTAAAAGGAGAAAAGAAGACTCAAAGCTACGATCAATTTTTGGTATAATGGAATCGGTTGCTAATCTCAATAGACTGCCGGAAACCAAATTCAGAGAACTTAAAGGTCGGCCTGCAGGAGATAATGTAAAAGAATATGAGATTAAGAAGAAACCATACCGTATTTACCTTTTTAAAGTTGATGCCGGGAATATTATTGTTTTCGGTTCGTCAAAAAAATTACAGAAGAAAGATATAAAAAGACTCAGGCAAATAAAAAACGAATACTTAAAAAGTAAATAGATATGATAACCAGGGAAGAATTATTAAAGAGCAGTGAATACTGGATAGAGATAATTCAGAATAAGGTGTTTAACGACCTGACTGAGTACATTGAATCTTCGAAACTTTCCAATAAAGAACTTGCCAAGTTGCTGGGAGTATCGAAAGGGAGGATTTCCCAGATTTTAAGCGGGGAAAATCTGAACTTTCGACTCGACACACTGGTAAAAATATGTCTTGCCATAAATCGTGTTCCGGATTTCAGGTTGCTTGATTTGAACGAATATATTTCAAGAGATATAAAATCATCTTATTCAGTTGTTTTTGAAAATTTTGATGTAAGACAAGCACATGTTGTTAATTTGCTTCAGTATGAACAAGGGACACAATCAGGTGTATTAAAATTGAAGAATGAAGCATCAGTTTTTGAGAAAGAAATAAAATATGAAGAACAGACAATCAGTACCTCAAAACCCCAAGCTGCATAATATGGAAGCAAAAGGATTGAAATATGGAATTAATTCGGTTGAAATAATCTCTTCATTTATTCATTCTGCAGAATCATTAAGGATAAAAAATCTTGAAGAACGGAAAATTGGAATTAATAGAGGGTTTCAGATAGGTTTTGATTATTCTGCAGGTATTCTTACGATTAAGGTTGAAGTGGATTTCATTTGTGAGTCTGAAGAACAAGAACCCTTAAAGTTATTTGGGACAGCAGTAAAATATGACTATAAATTTATTGATTTTGAGGATATCCTTAAAAAAGATGAACAGGACAGGGTAGATATTCCTGAGGATTTACTGGTAACATTGCTGAGTGTTAGTTATTCAACTACCCGCGGCATACTAATAACTCAAACAATAGGGACCGAATATTCAAAACATTATCTGCCTTTAATTTCTATTGATGAAATTAAAAAAATCGTAAAACGAGTAGGGCAAGAATAGAGAAAGTCTATTATTTCAAATAATCAGCAATTAGCTATCCTCCGTGTTTCTCTGTGTCCTCTGTGGTTAATATTTCTCACCACAGAGGGCACAGAGGGGCACATAGTTATAATCTTCCTTCAATTATTTTTATTTCTTCTTCCGTTAAATCATACAATTTATAAACTAAATGATCTATTTCCTCTTAAAAATTTTTTGTGTCAGATTGTGGGAATAAATGTAAAATTACCATTTTATTCCTAAAATTAACCATTTAATTTCTCCCAAATTTTTTTAAATTCTTCTGCTGTTAAAGGTGAGTTTGAAGGTATGGCTTGGTTCCAGGTTTCAATTGGTTGATTTTTTAACCACTCATTTACTATAGCCATTTTTACATTGTAAATTTCCTCACCTTTTGATTCTTTGAAAATTGCACCCAAACGGTTTGCAATACTTCGTGGTATATTCGCTTTACGCATCAGTACACCTTCATCAGTATTAACACCATATAGTAAATAAGCAGGAATATTCATCATTTTTTTCTTTTCAATATCAGATAAATAATCCCAATCAATTCCGCTGGTTGGCATTTTTTGGAGTGCTGCAATACCCCAACTTGCCATATTGGCTATAACCTTATAAATCGCCTTGGTTGTTTTTTCAATCGCTTTTGTTTTCTGTTCATTTGGAAATAATTTATTAGCTATTTGAGAAATATTTTCTCCATTCACCCAATTGACAATTAAACGAGAAATACTTTTTTGGTCTAAAATATTTTCGCCTACTTTTATTTCTTCTAAGGACCTTCTGATTTCATATGTTTTAAGCATAATACCTACTAATTCTTTCATTGTTTCATTTTGTTCAGAAAAGAGTTGCTTTTTTTGCCAGTCATTAGGAGAAATATTTGATTGTGATAATCTTGCAATCATTTGTCTTACAGACACTGTTGAAAATCCAGTTGAGTCTGCTCTGCGAGCATCTTCCAGAGATAAATTTTGAGCATATTCTCGTAGCTTGTTTATCAAAAATCCTTTCTTATTGTCAGAGATTTGTCTATAACCAAGTGTTGCCTGTAATTTTTCTTCCAGATGATTGATAAATTCATTTAAATCGTTTATCTGTAATCGTAAATGAGAAATATATTGTAAAATTGCCGACCATCTTTCATCCAAATAAAGCCATTTTGAAAAATCTTCATCACGGTTACTCATTGCTATTTCGATAGCGCTTTCTAACTGCGAAAGCAAATCTTTTGACGCTTGTTGAACATAGGAAACAATATTATCTGAGTCTTTATCGTTTTGGGATACTATTCCTACCCAGCCCATAGATTGTTGCCCCACCCGACCGACTCTGCCTGCAAGATTCCAAAAATCTCTTGTAGGCATTGGACCTTGAAATGGGTAATTATATGACCCTATAATTACTGCTGATATTGGGAAATTAATTCCCTGTGCAATGGTAGTAGTTGATACCAGTGCCTGCAATTTGCATTCTACCATTAGTAGTTCAATAAGCTGCCTAATTTCATCAGGGATTGCTGAGCTATGAATGGCAATTCTCTTTTCTAAATATTTTACAAGCGGGAAATCATCACCCAATTCTGAAATAACAAACTTTTTTAGTAATTCAATATCATTGTCAATTTCAAAATTTTGATTACAATTGTTATAAAGATACTCTGCAATTTGGTATGTTTCATCGATACCGGATGCTAAAACGACTATAGGTGAATTTATATTTAAAACTTTTTCTGCTACAAAGTATGAGAACTTTACTTTCGAAGAAACAACTTGCGATTTATTTAATGATGAATTTTCAACCTTCACTAAAGGTATTTTTTCAGAAATCTGGTAGGTTCCTTTAACTGTGTTTAATGTTTGAAGATAAACATCAAAATTTTTCCCCCTTCCTTCTGCTTGTAATGATCCAACAACTCTTTCATTGGGTTGCCACCAGTCCAATTGGATATTTATATTTTTACCTCTTTCACCACCCAGCCATTCGGCGATTAATTTAGCATTAGGGATATCCGGTGTTAGAAGTAAAAAGTTAGCTTCTCCACAATCACTTTTTATAGTTGCTAACAACATCTCAAGGTTAAGTCCTCTTTGTTTTTCTTCAATATTATGAGCTTCATCTACAACAGTAAGAACAAGTGGTCTTCTATCGGTTGTACCAAGTCCCTGACGAATAAGTAAATTTAACTTTTCATAAGTTGTAATAAGAACATCAAAATCTGTGTTATCCCCTTTATTTTCTACTAAATATGATTCAAAACCATCAATCTCTGCAACTCCACTTGCTTTTTCTATTCTTAGACCAATACTTCCTAAATCCTGATTTAATCGAATATATATTTGATTTACCAAAGCCTTAGTTGGAACGATATAGGCAACCCAACCACCTCGCTCTCTAAATTCATTTAGCACTTGTAAAATTTTATATTCAGCAATTAGCGTTTTACCACTTGAAGTAGGCAAGCTGATTACAATAGAGCGATGAGCGGGGTTTAATAATTCACCTTTTAATATGGATTCTTTTTGAGGATAAAGTAATTCAATAATAGGATAATTTTCTCTCTTGGTGATAAACTTGTTAAACTCACTTACCCAATGATTAACACCCGTTAGAGTATACCAAATAGTGTTTCTTATCAGTTTTATCCCAAATGACTCAAAATATTGATATAAAAGCTCAAGCAGGATATTCCCCGATGCATTAGCAAATTCTCGAGCAATCTTTAAATGATATTTTATTTTATTTTCTATATCAAAGTTAGCACCATCAACTTTTCCTTCTAATAAATATTGTCCTAATAATTCATTGGTTTTTGCAAAATGGTATAAAGAAATTATTTCAGCAGCTCCATATGGCTGGCTTTCTTCTTTTACTTGATTTAAATATTCTGTTTCGAATTGATTTTGTTCATTGCGCAATTGATTAATCAAATTAATAGATTCAGAAATATCTTTCCATGATCGCTTGATAACCAAACTCACAATAACCTGAAAGCATCGTCTCAATAAGCGAAAATTCCATTTTTCAGATATTTCTATGTTGTCTATTTTGTTCTTATTTATAAGATATTCTTTGACAAAATGAGCATGCTCTCCAAGATAACCAAAAGCAATAATTTTTATAGTTTCAAAAATATCTTCGTCTGAAAGAATATCTTTTGATATTATCGTAGCCAAATCAAAGTAAACAGAGCATAAAGCTTTAAATTCCTTACTCTCCTGATTATTCCATAACTCTAAAATTTTTAATTCACATAATTCTTTTGCCTTTGAAATTTCTTTGATTTCATCATTAGATAGTTCAAGTGTAGTAAATCGGCTGGCAATTTTTCCTTTTTGGATAATATGCCCTATATCCTGAATTAGATTTGGAAAATATTTTTCAAGTATATTATACTTTTCAGTTGGTTTCATTTTGTTCTCCATTTATAACAGTTAACCATTTCTGTTTGGCAATTGGCAAATAAATGGCAAGCAATTTTAATCCAGTGGGCTCAAGTATTTCTGCTTTTAATTTTTCGTAACTCAGCTTTATATCATTTTCATCAGGGTTAGTATCTCTTACCAAAACACCATATAGCAAATAATTTTTGCTATTTTGCCTGTAATAATTTTTAATGGCATTATCGAAATCTTGTTTAAATCTTTCACTATCAACCAAACCAATCTTACTTTTTATGTAGCTTATTAAAATACGTCGTTTTTGCTGGTCAATGTACAAATCTTTTAATTGGTTTTCTATGCCATCAGGATTGGTCATAACCAGCGGTGGAGATTTTTGTTCTGATGATGTTTTTACTTCGCCAAATAAAAAAAGCACATTGCCTTCTATTTCAATAAACCCTACCAAATCGGCACCTGTTTTATTGCCTTTAGGATTGCGGGCATCACGCAATTCATTCCAATAAAAACGACAACTAAAATTTTCTTCCAAAATAACCTCTGCCACTGCTTCACCTATTCTGAAATTTTGAACATCAACTTTTTGATTTTGCAATGATTGAATATCTATCAAAAGTGTTTTTGATTTTTGAAAACCGGTGTCTTGTTCTAAGGTTTTAAAATAGTTTAATAATTCGTCTCTTTGGGGTTGGTCTAAAAGTTTGTTTTTTACCTGATTGCTTAGCAAGGCTTTTGCTCCATCTTCATTAAAACAAATGCCCTTGTAATCACGGTGAGGTGAATCCTTATAGTTAAACTTTATGGTTATGTTAGCCATAGTACTTATTTTTCTCCTTCGTAATAAGTATTTAAAATGCTCATTTTCATATGCTCTCCGTAATTATTAATTTGTGGTCTTAGTTACCCTATCCACCATATTTTTAACTTTATTAAACCATCCTTCTACTTCTTCCCATGCATTTATACTTTCCAAGCTTTCCTTAGTTATTTGCTGGGATAATTTACCACACAAAACATTCTTTATATTATTTTCTTTCATATTTATCTTTTCAGATATTGCTTTAGCCACATCAAAATCATCCCAATTAGAAATATTTTCGAGTTTAATATTAAACTCATTCTCTATTAATTCTTTTGGTACATAATTTTCTATTTCTCGTTTATTTGTTAAAATTCCCTCTGAACCATCTATCCTTTGATTTACCTTTTCAATATCTTCTTCATATTTTGAATCTTTGTCTTTATCATATAGATGAAATTCTATCGCGTTTGTATTTTTAGTGATGTATCTATCAATATAATCTCCACAATTTGCCCCATTCATTAAATTAAATGCCAACAAACCAGAATTGATACAATGTTCTATATCAATAATAGATTTTAATTCAGGAATATTTTTATTTATATTTCTTAGAAAATTCATATCATTTCTCCCTTCAACACACCATATTACTTTACCAACATTAGGTAAGATCCCCAAATTTTCGATGATTTTATTTATTACATTGTCGTTAAAATTTTCTACAGTTCCTTTCTCTACATATATTATCGTTTCTTTTGGTAATATTCGAATATATTGCGGACTGTGAGTGGTTATGATAATCTGATAATTTTCATTGTTAGATAAATTCATCAAACTATCTAATAAAATTTTCTGCAAATCAGGGTGTAATGATGTTTCTGGTTCTTCAATTGCATATATTGTATGAACCTTTGTATCATTTTTATGTTTTTCAACCTCGGCAAGAAAGAAACTAAGAAGCATTAAACGTCTAAAACCACTGCCTCGTTTATTTAAAGGCACTTCATTATCGGTATTGAAACCGATATTTTTATATACATCTTTCCATTTCAATGAAGCAACTTCTGGTATATTAGGTTTTATTTGTGATTTTTGTTTGGATACCTCTTTGAACTTATTTATAGTATTTTGTGCGATATTATTAATTTCTCTTTCAACCTCTTTGGCTATTTCATTGAGTTTACTCTTAATATCATCTCTTTTAAATATTTGATCAATTGAAATTTTTAGTGGATCTTGAACTTCCGAATCTAGATCTTGATTTTTTCTGTCTGAATGGAAAAGAGCATATATTGGTAAATAATTTACTAATTGGTCCCATATTTGTTTTGCGTCCTCAGCATCAACAATAATTTCTATCTCTTGAAAATTAATATTATCATAGGAATCTCTGATAGCTTTTCTTAGTAAGGCGGATTTCCTTTTATCATCGCATTGTAAATTTTTTTCTTTCACAATATCTTGTAATTCTTTTACTTTTTTTCTAAGGAGATTTTTCAAAACATCATCATTAGCCGGATGATTACATTTTATGCTTGTTTCTTTAATTCTACCATTTTTAAATGTTTTCCAAACTTCCAAATCCCTTTCAGAATTTAACAAGTATTCATCTTTGAGTGAAGTCTGATTCTCTGCATCAATTATTATTTGGGCAGGAAAATCATAAAAAACAATTCCTATTTTAAAAGAATCAATATTTTGATTCTTAGCGGTAACATTAAGATCATCTTGTTCTATTTTAACAACACCTTTTCCTTCGTTGATAAAAATATCAATCGCTTCAAGAATTGAAGATTTACCCTGGTCATTCTTCCCAATAAAAGCAGTAAAATTCTCTAAACTTATTTCATGCTTGCCATAAAAAGATCTAAAATTTTCTAAAATTACCTTTTTAATCTTCATAATTTTCCCCTCCTTCAATTATTTTTATTTCTTCAGGAGTTAAGTTATACAATTTATAAACAAGCTGGTCTATTTCATTTTCTAAATTTTTTGTATCTGCCTGCGGGTTCTCTTTCTTTGCCGCAAGGATTTTATCCACCAGTGCTTCTATTTGCGATACAATGGGCTGGTTGGCAGACGTGATGGGGGGAGGAGTAAAATTTAAAAAAACTCTTGATTGTATTTCTCTCGTTCCTCCTTGTAATTCAGGGCAATTTTGTCTTATCCAATATGAACAAATCTTTGAATTAAAAACTCCTAACAAATATTTTAGATTTTTACCAGTAATTATATAACACTTTGGATTAGGAAACATTTTATTTGTGTCGTAAACAAAAGGCAAAAATTTTGTCATATTCGGGTATATAATCTTCTCCTTCTCAAACTCGGGGTAGTAGGCAATTTGGTCTTGCGTTTCAAACCATTTATTACCTGTTTTTTTGCGTGCATTAAAGCCAAGTTCAGGATATTTTTTGCCCGATTGTTCTAATTGTTTTATATCAAAGTTCTCTAAAAAGTATTTTTTGAGTGATGGGTAATCTTCAATATTTAAATTCAGTGCAGGAAAAGTGCCTATCACCCACAGCCCTGCCCACTCGTAATAATACCGCTTTATATCTCTGCCTCGAAGTATTGGCTTGATAATGGCTTCGGTGCGGTAGCGTTCGGCTTCGTCTTTGCAATTGGCAAGTATCTCGTTACGCTTTTCGGTAGTGATGATAAAGGCTTCGTTAAGACCGGTTAATACTCCCCGATAAATATTCACATCCCAATCTTTCAGCGGCTTGCCTATGCGTTCAATTTTTTCTTTCAGTCGTTGTTCGGCACCTGAGCCTATAAACCATGCATCGTGTGTAAGTTTATCAAGTACAACACCACGTTCGTACAATTGCCTTTCTATTTCAATCTCACCGTGATTATCTTTTGTTAATGTAACTGCCCGTAACTGAAAATTTGTTTTCTCTCTGTCAGAACCAGGCCGGCTCTTCTGTATCAGTATAATGTTTGTATCAACAGTAGCATTGGCAAAAATGCCCGGACCCAGATCTATAAGTAATTTCGGATTGAATCGTGTAAAAAAGTTACGGAGTTTCTCACCATAGCCTGCACGCATCCACTTGTTTGATGTTATAAAACAAAGATGCCCTCCCTGTTTAAGTATCTGCAGTCCCTTTTCATAAAAGAGGCAGTAAATGTCGCCAGTACGCGCAAAAGTTTCAAACCTCTGGCTCTGGTACAGTTTAGCCAGTTTGCCTCCGTCTTTCTGTAACTGTATATACGGTGGATTGGCAATTACAATGTCAAAACCACTCTCATTCCTGAAAACAGCCGGAAAGAATATTTTAAAATCGAAATCAAGCTTAAAACCAAGAGTTTCCTCTGCCCTCGAGAGTAACTCTTTTATTATTTCGTCAATTTTTTTTCGCAAATCATTCTTAATTAACGGTCTGGTTTCATTCACCAGTTCTTCTTCGAGTTTTTCTATTTCTTCAAGTTTTGGGGGTTTGTATGGATAGCCCAGCAGAGAATCTCCCTTTACAATTTTATAATCGAGGTTTGGCAGGGGTTTTATGTTTCTGAAATCGTCTTCATCAACCACAAGCGACAGCCAGAGGCGCAGCCTTGCAATTTCCACTGCCCCCGGGTCAATGTCAACCCCGTAAAGCGACTCCTCAATAAAATGTCTTTTGAAATTGTAAGCTGTCCGGCTGCCATTTCCGAGGTAAGCGTTCAGCGCCAGACGGGCCTGAACGGTTTCGTACATAAGTCCCACAGGAAATGCACCGCTGCCAACGGCAGGATCGCACACTGTAACATGCGCCAGCAACCTGTCAATCGTGTCGGCATTCTTAACGATTGACTCCGGCATTTTATAACTGTAGATGCTTGATTTAAGCTCTCCGTTTTCAATTTTCTTTTGCTTTTCCGTAGCAACCGTGTCATTATCAACCAGTAACGTGCAATTGTTTATGAAAAACCCAATATCTTCCAGAGGTACAGATTCTTTCAGCTCCGTATTCAGGTAATGGATAAGGCTTTGCCTGCACATGTAGTGCACTATCTCGCGCGGTGTATAGTAAACGCCATAATCTCTGTTGAATTTCAGTTCTTCCTTTTTCCCTTTTTTCAGAGCTTCTATATACTCATCAAAATTATCCTGTCTTATCGCATTGAATCGTTCGTATGCTTTCCCAAGCAGTTCGGGGTCGATAGCCACTTCCTTATCGAGAGGCTCCTCTTCATTAACCGTGAAATTGTAGCGGTCAAAAACATCGAGTATTCCATCGCCTGTATCGCCTTCAGGCGTTTTATGCTTGTTCGAGAAAAGGTCGTCGGGCAGCAGAATATCAGTGTGTACCCAGTCGTAGTTCCCAACCGGGTCGAAAAGTCCACCGTTCAGAAATGGTATTTTGCAGTTGAACCGGCTGTAGAAATCGTCGTCGTGGCTACGGTCAATCCTCAGGGCTTCATAAAAAAGGGGTTCGAGAATGTCGTTAAAGAAATTTCTGTAGTTGCAATGTTTTTTCTCAAAAAGTTCGCGCAGAAAATTCTTTGTACCTGTACCCCATTCATTATCACGCCCGACACCGAACCAACCTTTTTTCTGCAGGAAATAAAGAAATACAATCTGCCCGAGCAGTTTTTTTGCAAAATTTACAGAATCTACCCCTTTTTCCTCAAAATCGGCTTTTATTTTAGCATCTCTTCTGATAATCTTATCCAGTTCAGCTTTTGTACGAATGAACAGGTCGCGGTATTTACGGAAGAATTCGTCACTTACCGTTTCAATGCTGAAGGCTTTTTCCAGATCTTCAAGGGTTGGTTGCACCTGATCCTTCTCAAGTATGGGAAGCAGTTGTGACTGAGCAGTATGGCTCTTTTCGTTTGCTCCTACCAGGAACGACCATCGGCGGGCAGGAGTGAATTCTTCAATAACTTTAATTCGCCCGGTTTCTGTTTTTTCAAACCTGTAATCCAGTTTTACCAGAGAGAAACGCCAGTCGGTGAGGTCAGGGGGTACGAAAGCAACAATTGCAGCATCTTTACGCTTTTTGCTTCCGTATTTTCCCTGAAGATAACCTGCAACAAAATTCCTCTGCATGGTGCGAGCCCGTTCAACCGAAGTCTCTTTCCTTAAGTTAACCACCAGCACATCAATCCTGTTTTCGCCAATATTGTACTTCCCCAGGCGCTCATATTGTGTTATGTAATCTTTAAATGCATCAGGAATATAATTACCCTGATATATGAACGGGTCTTCTTCAATGTTGTTTAAAAGTTCCCTTGTAAACCGGAAATATTTGTTATGATCGAAGGATGACTCAAAAGTTTCACGAATGATTCTTGTTGCCTGATTTTTATCCATAAGAGTTATTTTTTAAAATATACCGAAAGTATTACTTCCCGTTTTCCTTCACCTGAAGCACCATGTTCGGCATAATGACTTTCGAGGAACCTTGCCGGAATCTTTGTTTGCAGTGTCGCAATAACCTTGAGAGGATTTGTAATATCATCTCTTAGATTTTCAAGAGCTTTCAGTGTGTCTTTTAATGTTCTGGCGGTAAAGCCTCCTTCATCGAGCTGTCTGATAACTTTATTAAGGTAATCTTCCTGTTCATCGGTTAATTGTTTTGAATTCTGTTTCACTGCAAGCAGGATTCTTTGTAATCTCACGGCCCTGTCTCTGCTGCCTTTTGTCCGGATAGGTTCAACAGCCTCTTCGGTGGTTGCCATTCTGAAGGCTTCCTTGTTTTTATCGAGTAAATCGTAAAATGCAGGGTTTATTTTCTTTTTTTCCTCTTCAGGAGTGCTTTCGAGCAGTTTGGCTGCCATTATGAAGTCAAGTTCCTGCGGTGAATTTTTATCTTCCACAAAGTAGAATTTGTCGAGTTTTCCTTTCCGGAAGTAGGTCAGAAGTGCATTTTCATATTCTTTTGAAGATTTTGCGGTGCGTGCTTTTTTCGGCAGGTGTTTTATTTTCGCAAACAGATCAGGGTCGTTGTCTCTTATTCCCTTAATTATCTGAAGGTATTTCAGCTCGCTCTCTTCAGCTTCGTCTTCACCTGTAACGGTCTGTTTTGAAATCAACCTGTTGAAAAGCTCGTGAGAATCTACAGGTTCTCCTTCGGTGAGCAAAGCAGCGTCTCCGCCCAGTAGTGTCAGGAATGCATTTATCTTTGATTCAGCAACTTCTTTCAGTTTGATCTGGTTATTTGACTGCTTTGTAGGGAAAAAATTAAATGTGTATATCCTGGGAAATTTTGTATCGACACGGTTGATTCGTCCCACCCGCTGTATCATACGAACCGGGTTCCATGGAATATCATAGTTCACCACTGTATTGGCACGGTGCAGGTTAACACCTTCCGACAGAACTTCGGTTGATATAAGCAACCGGTAATCATCTTTCGGATGCCTTGCGCGGGCATCAAAATTTTCAATAACCTTTTCGCGGGTTGCATCACTTGAGCTACCCGTGAAGAGAAGCGCCGTACCGTCATGATGTTCGTTAATGTTTTTTACAAGGTATTCGGCGGTCTCTTTCGACTCGGTAAAAACAATTATCTTGTTTTCCTTCAATATTTTGTTCCTCTTTAATTCATCCAGAAATTTGAGAAGTTTCGGGTCTCTTCCAATATTCTGCCATAATCTCTTTATTTGTTTAAGAACTTCGTAGTCATTTTTCAGGTCAACAATAAAATCATCCCTGAAATCGGCCGAAGAATACCTTTCTGCCTTTTGCTGGTCTATTAGTTTCTGTATTGCTTCGTCATCGTCATTATCAAGAAGTTCGAAAATTTTGCTGGAATATTTTTTTGAGACATACACATTGCCTCTTTCAAATTCTCTGATGAACATTTCGTATGAATGCAGGAACCTGTCAACAGATTTTCTGAATGCATAGAAACTGCTTTCCAGTCTTTTGACGAGAAGAATCTTCATGAATTTTCCCATATTTCTCTGGGAAAGAATTTCTGGTTGAGTCAGTTCCCTCTTAAAGTAAAGCATCGGGGTATAACGGGCATACTTAAAATTACCGGTAATCAGTTTTATGGTTTTATCAAAGACCTCATCCTCAAGGTCGTTCAATTCATAAAAAAGTGGTTCAGGTTTCTCCGGCTCCGGAAACTTTATCTTTTGCCTTTTAAGATCTTCGGCAAAATATTTTGTTATTTCGGCACGGGTTCTTCTTACCATTAAATATTTAAGAACCTTTTCACGTATTTCCTTTGAATTTTCTTTTACAATTTTTAAATATTTTTCGTAATCGGCCTGTCGGTCAAGTCCGTTTAATCGGTATTCGAGTGACCTGAAAAACCTTTCCAGGTCGGGCACATTGGGTATTGTGCTTTTCTTTGTCTTCTGAAAAAGTTTGATCTGGCTGAGCACATCCTGCGGAGTATTGTTATAAGGTGTAGCTGTTACAAGGATGACCCTTTTACCACGGCATATTTCGGCAAGTTTTTCATAGCTCTGGGTGGTTTCGGTTCTGAACCGGTGTGCCTCATCAATAATGATGTTTTTGTATTTCTCAGTTCCCGCATCGAGTATTTCATCGAGCTTACCTATTGACTCACAATCAAATGGTATATTGAATTCGGCAAGAACATTTACCCACGAACCGGGATTTGATTTCTGGAGCAGAGCAGGAGGTGCTATTACCAGTGTTCTTCCGTCAAGCTGTTTTGCCAGCATGGCAGCAATATATGTTTTACCGAGACCGACAACATCCGAAATAAACACCCCGCCGTATTCTTCAAGAATCTTTCTGGCATTCAGTACAGCCTGCTCCTGATATTCAAGTTTCATAAAACCCTCAGGATATTCGTACAGGTATATTTCTTCGGGCTGACTTAACTCTTCGCGGAAGTATTCATAAAGAAATTTGAGATATAACTGATAAGGTGTAATGTTCTGGTTGAGCCATGTCTTTTCTTCAACGGTTGTTATGTAATTATCACTGACATCAACGGCGTTCTGCCATAATTCTTCAAATTTTTGTCTGGCAAATTCATAATCAGAGCGGTTTTTAAGTTCAACATTGAATTCAAGGTTGTCGATCAGACCCGATTGGGTAAAGTTGCTTGAACCGGTTATTACCCTTCCAATATCGCGGTCGCCTTCCCTGAATGTCATAATATACACCTTGGCATGCAGACTCCGGGTAGGATAGGCTCGTATTTCCAGTTTGCCCGACCTTATCCATTCAACAAACTTCTGAACTCCAGCCTCAACATCATGTTTATCTTCAGAATTCTCAAATTCTTTTTCAATATAAGCCTGAAACTCCTGTTTTGTTCCTGCGTGGGAAAACTGGAATTCACCCTGGGAACCTTCTGAATTTCCGATATTTATTAAATCAACGGTGTGACTGTCTGTTCCTATACCTATTAGAATTCTTATTTTTTCGGTTTTTTCAAGGGATTTGTAAATTGAAAAAAATCCGCTTGTATAAAAATACCCTACAATGCAGTCAAAAAATCGGGTGTCTTTAATCAGAACTTCAAATCGTTGTCTGAGGCTTTGATTTTTCTCGTTTGTGATAAAGGTTAAATCGGCAGACATCAACTGATTAATTAAAAAGATTTACTCAAAATTAATCTACATTTATCAAAAATAAAAAACAATTAAGATAGCCGTCCCCTCACTGCAATCCCTTTTATTCCCCGCTCATTCCGGCTTCTCGGCCACAAAAATCTTTCCGGTGGTTATCACTGTCATTACCCAAAGGTTGCCGGATATTTTTCTGTAACGCTCTTCAAACACCGGATTCCATCGGCTGGACCTCTTCTCCACCAGCTGAGGCCTGATATAATAGAACATAAAACCTTTCTTTCTTCCCATTTTCCGGAGAATGGATACTCATAGCAGGAATTAAAAGTAATAAATAGTGACCTCTTTTCAGCTCTTGTTTCTCCAAACATGATAAATTTGTAGAAATTAAAACGATAATATGATACTTTTTTCCGAGGCATACGAAATTGTGATGGGTAACTGCCTGGTAGCAGATACTGAATTTGTGAGCTTTGCCGACTCTCTTAACCGGGTGCTGGCCGAGGATGTAAGAGCCGACCGCGATATCCCGCCTTTCAACCGCGCGGCCGTCGACGGCTATGCATGCCGCAGAAGCGACCTCGATAAAACTCTTGCAGTTAAGGGTCTGATAAAGGCAGGTGAGGCACCGCTCTTTAAAATTGAAGAGGGCGAATGCTGTAAAATCATGACCGGTGCCATCGTTCCCGAAGGAGCCGATTTTGTGTTTATGGTAGAAGATTCACAGGAGGCAGAGCCCGGCAAAGTGAGATATACCGGCAAAACACCAAAAAACAATATCTCATTCAGAGGTGAAGACATACGGCAGGGAGATATTGTCCTTAAGAAAGGCAGGATAATCAGGCCGCAGGATATAGCAGTGCTTGCCTCCGTCGGACATGTTATTGTGGAAGTCAGCTGCAAACCGCTTGTAGGTGTTATCAGCACAGGGGATGAGCTGGTTGAACCCGACGAAAAACCTGAACCGGCAGAAATCCGTAACAGCAATGCGTGGCAGCTTCTTGCGCAGGCAGAAAGAGCGGGAGGAAAGCCAAAGTATTACGGAATTGCACCTGATGATGAAGATGTTACATACGAGATGGTAAGTGGGGCAATTGCCGAGAACGACATAGTGATACTTACCGGAGGCGTCTCGATGGGCGACTACGACTTTGTGCAGGATGTTCTGAAAAGAGCCGGAGTAAAAATTCTTTTCGATAAGGTGAGAGTTCAGCCAGGCAAGCCAACGACCTTCGGAACACACCAAGGCGGTGTGGTGTTTGCCCTGCCTGGAAACCCCGTCTCGTGCTTCGTTCAGTTTGAGGTTCTCGTGAAACCATTTATGTACAAAATGTGCGGTGCCGACTGGAAACCCGCCGTCCATCCTATGAAGCTTGCTGCAAAATATGAAAGGAAATCGGCAGAGCGTGCCGCATGGGTGCCGGTGAGAATAACAGACGACTTCAGGGCTGAGCCGGTTGAATACCACGGCTCGGCTCACATCACGGCTATGCCTTATGCAAACGGACTGTTGTTCATGGAACCGGGTCAAAAGATTATCGAAAAAGATGAAACTGTGATGGTAAGGTTTATTTAACATCTCATCTACAGCCCTTCTAAAAAAACAAGTAGATATTAATTAAAAGTTTAGTTGAAAATATGCTTCCGGAGTTATACAGAATATTAATTATCACACTGTCCGACAGGGCCTACAACGGTGAGTACGACGACCGCAGCGGTCCGCGGATAGAAGAAATTCTCAGGGAGTTTGCCATGCAGGAAAAGTGGAAGCTTGAAGTTGAGCGGGTGGTTCTTCCCGACGACAGGGATATGCTACACAGGAGACTCGCGGAAGCTGTTAAAAGGTTTGATATAATCTTTACAACAGGCGGCACTGGCATCGGTGAACGCGATATAACAGTTGAAACTGTAAAGCCTTTTCTTACAAAAGAGATACCGGGTATAATGGAGTACATAAGAGTAAAATATGGTGCTGAAAAGCCCAACGCTCTGCTAAGCCGGGGCATTGCGGGGGTGGCAGGCAGGTGTTTGATTTATACCCTTCCCGGGTCGGTGAGAGCAGTAGAAGAATACATGACAGAAATATTGAAGACTCTACGGCATACCATGGAAATGCTCTATGGCATCGACACGCACAAAAAACATTAATATAAAATCTCTTTTTTCGAAGAATTGGTTATCAGCGTACCAATGAGCCGGTCGTAACGGTCGCGGGGATTACGGTAATACACAAAGATCAGATAATCATTTTCAGTTTCGTAGTGATTGCCTTCGAAGAATGAAGGCGGCGCACTCGTTGCCCCGTGCTTCAGATAGATATACTCGTAGTTATACCATCCCTGTTTGAGAAGCATGGTGCACTGATACTGCCCCCTGCCGGGGTCGTATGTCATACGGTTCTCGCTTGTAAATGCCCAGTTGTTGAATGCTCCTGTTACATAGATATCACCACCCTCTATCGGGCTGTACGAAGGAAGTGTGAAATACACATAAACATAATCAGCTTCAGTGTCCATATCACGTCCCTCCTGAACAGCTACGTAATACTTCCCGTTAAAATCCTGCATGAAGAAATAGGGTTTGAACTCCCTGTTTTCTGAAGGAACCAGAAAAACATGATACCTGCCTTCAAAATAGTCAATCTTTCTCACGTTTTCACCTGTATAACGGATGCTTCTTATATCAAAATGGCGGTACTCATTTCCGGCATAGAAGATATTTTCACGAGATAACAAATTGTATCTCACTTCATTACCTGCAACAAAATCGGGCTTAAGGTTAACTTTTGCATCGTTGAAGTTGCCATTTCTCAGGATGAAGGTGAAGATGTCGTTGTAAGGGTCTCTCACTGTAATCTTTGAAAGTCTGACATTTATTTCAGCCTGCTGTCCGGTGTTGTAGAATTCACCCGGCTGAGGCCTGCGTATGGCAGCACTTATTGCAGCCGATTCCTCCGTTACCATAAACCTCTTAGTGAAGGCAGGTTTGCCGGGCTCACCCGCCGGATATACCTTTATTATATAGTTCCCCGAAAGTTTTATGCCTATCCTTTCGTTCGGAATCATCACCCTGTAATGGTAGTAATGAACTTTTGTATTGAACGAAGGCCTGTAATCTTCAATCTGGTCTTCAAGGAAACCTGTAAGATAATCAGTTGTGAATATCTGTGATTCATTCCAGTCTTTGTCGCAATGGATAAAAGTATAATAGTACGATTCCGCATTATCACCCAGCAGGTCGAAGTGCAGCACAAGTTTTTCGTCACTGTTGAGTCTCAGAACCGGATAGGAGAGATTCCATCCTTCACGATAAAGCTGAACAGTTTTTATTCTCGGGTCGAAGATTCTATCGTTGTATGAAACATCAGCCGCTGAAATTTTAATCGGTACCGAAAATAAAATTAAAACAGGAGCTAAAAATTTAATAATATAACTCATTATTTCAATTCAAATCTTTATTTATTTTGGACTACTAAAATATAAATCATTAATGGTAAATCCCAAAAAGCGTACCTGAATAGTTTTATATTTGCACTTTTAAAAACATTATTTTGAAAGAGTTGTTATTATTCATTCTATTTTAATGAATTGGACAAATGGCCGGAATATATAAAATAAAAAAAGGTTTTGACATAAATTTATCTGGAAAGGCCAGATCGGTTATAGGGGGTGAACTTACAGCGGAGTATTACGGTGTAAGGCCACCTGATTTTCCCGGATTGATTCCCAGGATGTCTCTTAAGCCCGGTGACAGGGTAAAGGCTGGTACAACGATATTTACCGACAAGAAGAAGCCAGAGATAAGGTTTGCTTCGCCTGTAAGTGGAATTCTTAAGGCTGTCAACAGGGGTGAGCAGCGGAGGATTCTTGAGGTTGTTATAGAGCGTGATGGTGATGAATATGAGGATTTCGGAAAGGCCGACCCGTCAAAAACAACCCGGGATGAGATAAAGCAGAAGTTGTTACTTGCGGGACTATGGCCGGTGATTCGTCAGCGACCCTATCACATAATAGCCAATCCGGCTGATACTCCCAAGTCGGTTTTCATATCGGGTTTTGATACAGCCCCTCTGGCACCCGATATGAACTTTATTATGGACAACAGCAATGCCCACCTTTTTCAGACAGGACTGAATATACTTGCACGACTTACCGACGGTAAGGTTCATCTGGTGCTGAACGGCGCATGCGAACCTTCACCGGTTCTTAAAAATGCAGCAAACGTCGAGATTACATATTTTTCAGGTCCCCATCCCGCAGGGAATGTAGGTGTACATATCCATCACCTCGACCCGGTGAATAAGGGTGAGGTGGTATGGTATGTGAACCTGCAGGATGTGATAGCTATCGGAAGGCTCTTTGAGGAAGGTGTGTACTGCCACGACCGTATCATTGCTCTGGCAGGCTCGGAAGTTATAGATCCACAATATTATAAAGTACGAAGCGGGATCGCAGTAAAGGCGATCGCCGGTTCAAAATTGAGGGAGGGAGATGTTAGAATAATCAGCGGAAACGTCCTTACCGGCTCAAACACTGGCATTGACGGTTTTCTCGGATTCTACGACTCCCTGATTACTGTTATACCCGAAGGAAAATATTTTGAGTTTTTTGGCTGGGCAAAGCCTGGTTTAAAAAAATACAGTTTTTCGAAGACGTTTCTTTCGTCGTTTTTCAGAAAAAAAGAGTACAGGCTCGACACCAACATGCATGGAGGGAGAAGGGCTTTTGTGCTGACCGGTCTCTATGAAAAAGTTGTGCCAATGGATATTCTTCCCATGCAGCTCTTCAAAGCAATAATTGCCGAAGACATTGATGCAATGGAGAACCTTGGCATCTATGAGGTTGCTGAGGAGGATTTTGCCCTGTGCGAGTTTGTGTGTCCTTCAAAAATTGATATACAGGCAATTATACGACAGGGTATTGATCTGATGATAAGAGAAATGAGCTGACAATTAACATTGATAACATAATGAAATCTTTACGTAAGAAGATTGACAGGTTAAAACCACATTTTTCGGAAGGCGGGAGATTTGAGAAACTCCGCTCGGTGTTTGAAGGATTTGAATCCTTCCTTTTTGTTCCGGACACTGTTACTTCACGTGGCGCTCATATCCGCGACAGCATCGACCTGAAAAGGACCATGACAGTTGTTATTATTGCCCTGGTGCCTGCAATGCTGTTCGGAATGTGGAACACAGGGTTTCAGCACTTCAGGTCGACAGGCGTGGAAGCAAGTTTTCTGCAGATGTTCTTGTTTGGTTTCATAAAACTGCTGCCACTGATTATTGTCACTTACGTTACGGGTCTTGGAATTGAATTTATTGCAGCGCAGATAAGAGGACATGAGATTAATGAAGGGTTCCTTGTAACGGGGCTTCTTATACCGCTTATAGTTCCGATTGACATACCTCTGTGGATGCTTGCTCTTGCCACGGCCTTTGCAGTCATTCTGGGGAAGGAGGTTTTTGGCGGAACGGGCATGAATGTGTTTAACCCCGCTCTCCTGGCAAGGGCTTTTCTGTTTTTCAGTTATCCGGGGTGGATGAGTGGTGACAGGGTATGGATTGAAGGTCTGACAGAAGGCAAGAACGTTGTTGATGGTTTCAGCGGAGCCACACCTCTCGGACTTCTTATGCAGAATCAAACAGATGCACTGCCTTCATTAAAGGAAATGTTTATTGGTACTATCCCTGGTTCGGTGGGGGAGACTTCAACGCTAGCGATACTGATAGGCGCAGCCATACTGATTATAACCGGCATCGGAAGCTGGAAGATAATGACCGGTGTTTTTGCGGGCGGAATAGTGATGGGACTTCTGTTTAATCTGATAGGCGCAAATCAGTATATGGAGCTTCCATTCTATTATCATCTGGTTATGGGCGGGTTCGCTTTCGGCGCAGTCTTTATGGCAACCGACCCGGTTACAGCCTCTCAAACTGAAACAGGAAAATGGATATACGGGTTCTTAATAGGCCTCCTTTCAATATTCATAAGGGTTATAAACCCTGCCTACCCTGAAGGAGTAATGCTGGCGATACTGCTCATGAATGCTTTTGCACCCCTTATTGATTACTATGTGGTGCAGGCAAACATTAAAAGAAGGCTCAAAAGAGCCAGGGTCTCACTTAATACAGGAGCGAAATGAAAGAGTTCAGCAACAGATATATTTTTATTTTCTCACTGGCGATGGTTGTGATAGTTGCAACCATATTGTCGCTGGCTGCAACGCTTCTGCAGCCAAGGCAGGCTAGAAACCTCGAGCTGGAGAAGAAAAAAAGCATTCTTGAATCGATAAATGTTCAAGCAGACTTCTCCAACGCAGATGAGCTGTACAGCAAATATATCACTGAAAGCTTTGTGCTTGACTATAAAGGAAATATAAAGGAAGGTGAGGATGCTTTCAATGTGGAGCTCAGGAATGAGCAGCGAAAACCTCTTGAGCAGCAGAGCCTTCCGGTTTTTATCGCTATCCCGGAGAGTGGAGAAAGGATTACTATTATACCTCTTGAAGGCAAGGGATTGTGGGGGCCAATTTACGGTTATATCTCACTTAAACCTGATATGAATACTGTTTACGGCGTAACGTTCGACCATAAAGGTGAGACACCCGGATTGGGTGCTGAAATCAATACGCCGTGGTTTGAGAAGCAGTTTATTGGGAAGCAGATTTTTGAGGAAGGAAAGTTTGTCTCCATAAAGGTTGTAAAAGCAAGCAGTAAAAAGGCTGAGGGTGGAGGTGCTGATGCTACATCGGGAAGTACACACGGAGTTGATGCAATTTCGGGCGGGACGATAACCAGCAAGGGCCTTGAAGCCATGCTATACGATTGCCTTGTTAAATATGAAGATTATCTCAGAAAAAATGCAAAATAATATATGAGCGCAACAGAAAAAGAACCTCTTTTTTCAGCAAAGAACATAAAATTGCTAACCGGGCCGCTCGGGAAGAATAATCCCATCACGGTTCAGGTACTTGGCATATGTTCGGCACTTGCAGTAACGGTTAAGCTTAAACCGGCTCTGGTTATGGCACTTTCGGTTACTGTTGTAGTAGCAGTTTCAAATGTTGTCATTTCAGCATTAAGGTCGCACATCCCTGACAGGATCCGCATTATAGTGCAGCTTGTGGTTATTGCCACACTTGTGATAATTGTGGATCAGTTGCTTAAAGCCTACGCATTTGATGTGAGCAAGCAGCTTTCGATTTTTGTGGGGCTGATAATAACGAACTGCATCATAATGGGGCGTCTCGAAGCTTTTGCCCTCTCCAACAAGCCATGGCAGTCGTTTCTCGATGGGGTGGGCAACGGTGCAGGCTACGGAATAATTCTTATCGTGGTGGCATTTTTCAGAGAATTACTCGGCTCGGGAAGCATTATGGGATACCCGGTAATACAAAAACTGGGACTCTATTCAGCTGGTTATGAGAATAACGGTATGATGATTCTTCCGCCAATGGCTCTTATACTTGTCGGACTTATCATCTGGTTCCAGAGGAGCCGAGACAAAAGTCTTATTGAAAAAAAATAAAAACGGCCTGATATGGAAAATCTTCTAAATATTTTCATAAAGTCCATTTTTATCGACAACATGATATTCGCATACTTTCTTGGTATGTGTTCATATCTTGCTGTCTCAAAAACAGTTAAGACTTCTGTAGGACTGGGGATTGCCGTAACATTCGTTCTTGTAATAACTGTTCCGGTCAACTATCTTATTTATAATTATCTGCTTAAGAAAGGTGCTCTGGCGTGGCTTGGTAAAGGATTTGCCGACGTTGACCTGAGTTTTCTTTCTTTTATAATTTTCATTGCAGTGATTGCCACAATGGTGCAGATTGTGGAGATGATAATTGAAAAGTTCAGTCCGGCACTTTATAACTCACTCGGGATTTTCCTCCCGCTTATTGCTGTAAACTGTGCAATACTTGGAGCATCTCTTTTCATGCAGGAGCGTGAATATCATAATATTGGCGAGGTAACAGCCTTTGCACTTGGTTCCGGCATAGGTTGGTTCCTGGCAATTGTATGCCTTGCAGCAATACGAGAGAAACTGCGTTACAGCAATGTGCCCGGGCCACTGAAAGGACTGGGTATCACATTTATACTTACAGGGCTGATAGCGATAGCATTTATGGGAATGATGGGAATTAAACTTTAATCTAAACCACTCTGCCGATATGATTTTAGCATTCACAACTGCAGGAACTGTTATCTCAAGCATTGTGGTATTTCTTTTTGTAACCATACTGCTTGTTGTAGTTCTAATCTATGCCCGTGAAAAACTTACTCCCAGGGGGAAGGTAAAGCTTCAGATTAACGACAGACAGATGGAGGTGTCGCCCGGTTCGAACCTTCTTTTTACACTCTCATCAAACGGCATTTACCTGCCGTCGGCATGCGGCGGTGGTGGCACATGTGGAATGTGCAAATGTCAGGTACTTTCAGGCGGAGGGGCAATACTTCCAACAGAAACCGGTTTCTTCACGCGCAAGGAACAACTAAATAACTGGAGGCTTGGTTGCCAGGTGAAGGTAAGGCAGGATATGGTGGTTAGAGTACCTGAGGCCGTCCTTGGCATAAGGAAATGGGAATGCGAAGTGATATCAAACCGCAACGTTGCCACATTCATAAAAGAGTTTGTAGTGAAACTGCCCGAAGGAGAATCACTGGAGTTTGAACCCGGAGGTTATATCCAGATTGATGTTCCGAAGTATGAGGCAAGTTTCAGGGATTTCGACATCGACGAACAATACAGAGCCGACTGGGATAAATACGGGATGTGGGATCTGAAAGTTAAAAATACCACTGAAACCTTCAGGGCGTATTCCATGGCAAATTACCCGGCCGAGAAGAATGTTATAAAACTTAACATAAGAATAGCAACGCCCCCATGGGACAATGAGAAGAAACGATTCAAAAATGTTCCTCCCGGTATCTGTTCAACATATATCTTTTCGAGGAAGCCTGGCGATAAGGTGATGATATCGGGTCCTTATGGTGAATTTCACATAAAGCATACCGATGCCGAGATGGTTTATATAGGCGGAGGGGCAGGTATGGCGCCATTGCGCTCACATATTTTTCATCTTTTCAAGACCCTCAAAACCACCAGGAAAGTCTCATACTGGTACGGTGCACGTTCTCTGAGGGAAGTGTTCTATCAGGAGGAGTTCGAAGAGATTGCAAAGAATTTCCCGAATTTCAGTTTCCATCTTGCACTTTCTGAACCTTTACCTGAGGACAACTGGAAGGGGTATACAGGCTTTATCCATCAGGTGCTTTATGATAATTATCTGTCGAAACATGAGGCACCCGAAGATATTGAATATTATTTCTGCGGGCCACCACAGATGAACAATGCTGTGCTGAAAATGCTGAATGACCTCGGTGTTCCGAAAGAAAATATCGCATTTGACGATTTTGGTATATAAAAAAGAAACCCCGCCTGGCGGCGGGGACAATCAATTTAACAGGGGAAAGGGGAATGTTAAATCGAATGCCGGTTCTGATAACCGGGTTTTCTGATAACAAATTTCAGATATCTTATGCAATTTTGAAAGATGATTTTGACAAGTGGCGAATATATATTGACGAATGCCACTTTTTTGTTGAGGAAAGTTTTTTAAAGACTTCAGCCTTTATATTTTAAAAAATATAAATAATTGATAGTGAGAAAATTAGTAATACTAATAATCTTATCCTCCCTGGTACTCTTTTCGTGCAGGGATAAAGATCCATTTATAAGGATAAAAGGTTCAACCCAGGGTACTTCGTTCAGTATCATATGCGAAAGAAAACGGAGTGTGTCAGAAAATAAGGTTAACAGGGGTATATCGGATATTTTAACACGGATAGACAATTCGCTTTCGGTTTATAACAGTTCATCGGTTATTTCGAGGATGAACAGGAATGAGGATGTGGTTGCCGACAGGTATTTTACAGAAGTTTTTGAACTAGCACAGGAGGTATCGGAGTTGACAGGAGGGGCTTTTGATATAACTGTTGGTCCACTGGTTAGAGCATGGGGTTTTGGACCGGAAGCAAGGGCAAAGTTTGACACAACAAAACTCGATAGCCTTATGCAACTGGTAGGATACAGGAAGGTGAGGCTTGAAAATGGGAAGCTGGTTAAGGAGAATCCCGGAATAATACTGGATGTCAATGCAATAGCCCAGGGGTATACTGTGGATGTAATCAGCAGGTATTTTGATTCGCTGGGAGTTAAGAACTATCTGATTGAAGTAGGAGGTGAGGTAAGGGTTAAAGGCACAAAAGGGGGCAAACTCTGGAGGATTGGAATTGACAGGCCATACGAAAATAATCTTTTACCAGGCGCTGACCTTCAGGCAGTAATTGAACTTAAAGACCGGTCACTTGCAACATCTGGTAATTACAGGAAATTTTATGAGGAAAACGGAGTAAAATATTCGCATACTATCGATCCACACACAGGTTATCCGGCGCGCAGCAGGCTTCTCAGTTCAACAATATTAAGCAGTGAATGTGCCGTGGCTGATGCTGTTGCAACGGCTACAATGGTGATGGGTCTGGAAAAGACGATAGAGTTTCTTGAGAACCACCCGGAGTTTGAAGCATTTCTTATTTATTCTGATACTTCAGGGTATTTCAGGACATGGGCGAGTGAATCGCTGAAATCAAGTATAACTGAAGAAAATTAGCATTACAGAATACCCTGCCTGCAGGCAGCACAGCCATTCTCTCCGGAAGCAGAATAACCGATATCGGTGCTTTTTGCGCATGTGATTCCTCTTTTCCTCATCTCATGGTTGCTTCCTACGTGATATTCAGGAAATTTACCTTTACGTGTAAAAAAAATTTTTACACCCAGAAAGATTATGGCTGCAGCGACGAGGATTAATGATATAATCAGAATTTTTATAAACATTTTTCTGAGTTATTTTTTCAGCAAGGTTTTCATCCCTCTGAATTTGTAATAATTTTCAACAGTTCTGTTGCGGCATCATGTGGCCCTGATGTTTCACACCCGGGTATACCGAGCTTTGTTCTCATCTGCCCTACAAAGATACCTTTTCTGAAAAATACCTCAAAGTATCTTTTGGCTATTTCATCGTGCAGGTTTTTGTATTCAGTTGGCCCGAAAATATTGGCAAAGTATGAGCTTACAATACCGCTCGATGTTGTGGTGCCTTTGCTCATTACCTTGCCTTCGCGGAATACAGCCAGAGCTTCTTCGGGAGAGTTGAATCGTTCAATGATAGGTTTGTCCGGTCCTGTTTCTTCGTAGTTATTAGCGTAAAGAATATAATCAATTTTGTGTCCCCTTATCACTGTTTCATAAGAGGTTACAGGTATAATAATTCTTGCGTTCACCTGGCTCGGGTTCATTATTATTGACCTGTCGAGGTGGCCATAAGCATATCCTGGCTGAAGGTCGTCGAGCCTGAGAAAGGCTCCGATTTCTGTTCCGTAGCCAACAGGGAAGCCGTCGCGGTCAAATTCTATTGAGCCCATGTCGTCAGATATTATTATCAGCTGCCTGATTTCCTTCTCGCCGAGAACCCTGAAGGCTTCGAGAGTTTCTGACTTTCCTGCGCCTGTATCTCCGATCATCAGAACTGTTGCTTCTTTTCCACCCTGCAGAAGTATTTTTACAAGTGCCCCGTGGAAAGGCATCTTCTTTTCTTTCATGACGATAGCATTATGCAGGGTGAGAATCATTTTCTTCAGGTATCCGAAATATCCGAACTCCGGCTTTGCAGGTACAGCTCCTACAAATATTCCGTTTTCAGCATCTTCGTAAAAAACAGTCTGGTAATCGGCAAGACCGTTGAGGACATCCGGAGGGGTTCCATAGATATAGACTGCATCGGGTTTTCTTTTAAGCTGTTCGTCGTCAGCTATCTCGAAAAGGTTGCAAAGAGAAAATCCCAGTTCAAAGAATGAGATATGGAAAACTACCATTATGAGAAGTTTCCCGACCATGGCAGGATAACAGAGGTATTCACTGCTATCGATATGAAAGAGTTCCAGTGGATTTACCGCAATCTTTCTGAAGTGTCCGGTCCTTTTGTTCATGGGCTGCTGCAGGACAAGCGGCGGGTATATGAGCATCTGGCGGATTATCTGGATGTGGTCAAGTTTGCGGTAAATATCTCCGATGTATGGAATTTTCTGTGGGATGGATATCACTGCCATCTCCCCGCCTGCCGTCACCTGCCGGTAAACCATCGGATGTTTGCCGGTGATGTTTTCCTGAATGTGCCTGTAGGTTGTCCTGACAAGATGAGTCAGATGTTCAATTGTTTCATTAAAGGTTCTGTAAGGCCTTTTGTCGAGTCTGTCACCTTCTGAATCATTTATGATGAACCTGTCGAAATGGCGCCAGAAATCATACAGGTATTCCACAAAACTGTTAAGCAGAAGCCTGTCGCGGATAAATTCTGCCGAGTCTTCTGAAATATGTGGAAGAATTTCGCACTTATACCTTTCAAGCAGAATAAGCGTCCTGATAAGTCGGTCAATTCCCCTGTCAGTCACCTTACTGTCTTCAAAGATTCCCAGAAGTGGAGAATTGTTCTTTTCAAGCTTCCGCAGGCAAAGTTCCAGGACAGTCCTGAATTTACTGCTGGTGAGCAGTTCCTCAGGTGTTTCGCACATCCTCTCGCGGATGTACAGGATAGCTTTGTTTCCTTCTATTCTTAATGTACTTCTTTCCATACCATAAAAACATGGCAAAAATATCACAAATTATTATAAGTTTCCTGGTTCTGTTAAAATATTTTTGAAGAAAAAATAAAATAATATTAAAATGTTATATTTTAACATTTTATTGATATAAATGTTAATCATTTAACAGAAAATTTTTTCAAAATTTAACTTAACATACTTATTTTTTCGTTGACGGTTTTACAGTGAGCGTTGCATGTCAAAAAAGCAGTACAGTTAAATGGCTGAAAAAGAAGAAATAATAAAAATTTGTTAAAACTATTATTCATAAATAACATTTTGGCATTTTTTGTGTTATTTGAATAATGGTTAATATTAATTATAAATTTGCATAAGAAGGCATTGCAGAGGATTATGAAGGACGATTTTGATTTTTTCAGCATATTGCCGGAGGACAAAATACCGGAAAAAGGGTGTGTTCTTATTTCAGAGCCTTTTTTACCTGACTCATTCTTTAACCGGACAATTGTTTTTTTGACCGAGCATAATGAAGACGGGTCGGTGGGGTTTATTCTAAATAAGAAACTGGATCTCCGGGTATGCGATGCTATTGAGGGTTTCGACAATTGTGAGGATTATCTCAGCATGGGAGGTCCTGTAGCACCTGACACGCTTCATTATATTCATACACTGGGTGATGCAATTCCTAAAAGTGTGCATGTTTATAATAACATCTACTGGAGTGGTGACCTTGAAGCCATCCGTAAGATGTACAGTTTCAACAAGATTAAAGATCATCAGATAAGGTTTTTCCTCGGATATTCGGGCTGGGCAGCAGGTCAGCTGAAAAGGGAACTGAAAGAAAATTCATGGGTAATAGCAAGGATAAGTCCGGAAGTTATTATGACCAGCCGTGGACCCGATACATGGAAGAAAGTACTGAAAAGTCTTAATAAGAAGTACAGGATCTGGGCCGACTTTCCTGAGTCGCCCGATATGAACTGAGATTCTTCAGGGAATCAGGTAATCAACCCTGGTTTTACAATCAGCTCCATCATATTTCCGTTTTCAGGGATAAGAACTCCTTTTATTCCCATTTTTTCTGCAGCTTGAATATCAATTTCACTGTCGCCTATCATCCACGATGATGCAGTGTCAATATTAAAATCTTTTATTGCTTTTTCGAGGAGCAGGGTGCCGGGTTTGCGACATTCGCAGGGCGAAACATCGGGATGATGAGGACAATAATATATTCCTGCTATCTCAATGCCATCCTTTTTCAGTAGCTCTTTCATGAAATTATGCACCTCGTGCATTTGTTCCTCTGTATAAACACCTTTAGCAATACCTCCCTGATTGGTTATAATAATCAGCAGAAAACCTTTGTGCATGAAATATTTAAGTGCTTCAGTAACTCCTTCATTGAGCACAAAATCTTCCTTGAGGTAAATGTAATAGGGTCCGCCTTTACGGTTAATCACTCCGTCACGGTCAAGAAATATCGCCCTTTTCATTCAGGAAAGATGAATTATTTTGAATACCAGTTCTTTAAGCAGTTCTGCAGGCGGCGTACCGGCATCACCGAAACCTTTTGTCTTCATGTCATAGGTTCTCAGCAGGCTTATTATCTCAACAACTTTACGCATATTGTAATTGGCAGCAGCCGTTTCATATTCGCGTACGAAGAAAGGATGTATCCCTAATGCTGCTGCGACATTATTTTTCGATTTATCGGTTAGGCAATGGTAAGCGAGGATTTTGGAAAAATAGCTGAAGAGTGATGCGATGGTCAGGACTACCGGGTTATCTTTTGGATTGCTTTCAAAATACTTTATGATCAATGCCGCTTTGTAGGCATTTTTCTCGCCAATTGCTTTCTGTAGTTCGAAGTTGTTGAAATCCTTGCTTATGCCTATGTTTTTTTCAATATGACTGAGAGTGATAACAGGTCTGTCTTCAGGCAGGGTAATTGTAAGTTTTTCAAGTTCATTTATAATTTTATGAAGATCGGTGCCAAGGTATTCGGTAAGCATCCTTCCTGCATCAGGCTCAGCCTTAATACCTTTTTTCTTAAGATAATTTTCTATCCATGCCGGAACTTCGTAATCCCTCAGCCTGTTCGATTCAAAATATACACCTGTTTCTGCAATGGTTTTGTAAAACTTTGTCCGTTTGTCGAGAGTTTTGTACTTGTAATCAATTACAAGGATAGTTGATTTCTGAGGGTTCTGGACGTAGACCATCAGGTCTTCTATCTTTTTGATCAGCTGGGCTTCCTTTACAATCACAACCAGATGAGCAGCCATCATCGGATAACGGCGGGCAACATCAATTATCTGATCGGGGGTGACGCCATCACCATACATAATGATCTGATTGAAAGCCTTTTCACTTTCGTCGAGTACTTTTTCTTCAATATAATCTGAAATCAAATCTATATAATAGGGCTCGTCACCTGCCAGGAAATAGACAGGTTTGTAAATTTTATTTTTCAGATCCTGTAATATCTCTTCGTGACTTTCAGCTTTCATAATCAGAATCTTAAGTGTTTCACCGACAGCTTTTTTTCTTTTATTTCCTTCATGGAGTCAATGCCTATCCTCAGGTGGGTCTCAACATACTTTTCGGTTACAAGTTTATCTGATTCTTCGGTTTTAATACCGGCTGCTATCATAGGCTGGTCCGACACCAGCAGAAGGGCACCAACAGGTATTTCATTTGCAAAACCTACTGTAAAAATAGTTGCCGTTTCCATGTCAATAGCCATAGCCCTGGTTTTTACGAGATATTTTTTGAATCTGTCGTCATATTCCCACACCCTCCGGTTGGTGGTGTAGACGGTGCCTGTCCAGTAATCAAGGTTATAGCGGGCAATAACAGATGATACCACTATCTGTATTTTGAATGCCGGCAGGGCTGGAACTTCCTGCGGCAGGTAATCGTTTGAAGTACCGTCGCTTCTGATTGCAGCAATAGGCAGAATGAAATCGCCGAGTTTGTTCTTTTTCTTCAGTCCGCCGCATTTCCCAAGAAACAACGCAGCGTGAGGTTTTATAGCGCTCAGGAGATCCATTACTGTTGCAGCATTCGGACTTCCCATACCAAAATTGATTATTGTTATGCCGTTGGCGGTAGCACTCGGCATGTTTCTGTCTTTACCTTCAATTTTAACATTGTGCCATCTGGCAAACAGTTCAATGTAAACACTGAAATTGGTGAGAAGAATATATTTCCCGAAACTATCAAGGGGTTTGCCTGTGTAGCGGGGGAGCCAGTTGGTTACTATTTCATCTTTGGTTTTCATGCCTGAGTTTTGTGTTGTTAAAAGTCAATATATTTGTTAAAATAACCGCTCAGAGAGGGTAGTTTTTAATTACGGGATAAATGTAGTGAAAACATCGTGGTTGTAAAAATAATAAGGCAAAGTGTATCTGAAAGAACTCAATCTGCCGCCGTACAGTTTCAAAATAACCGGAGTGCCCGGTGAGGAGAAAATATTTGATGATATCAGAAGGAGATATGTAAGACTTACGCCTGAAGAATGGGTAAGGCAGAACTTCATAAAGTACCTTATCGGGGAAGGTGGCTATCCTGCAGGCCTTATTGGGGTGGAGGTGACTTTTACAATGAACAGGCTGAGGAAGAGAGCCGACATCCTTGTTCATAACCGTGAAGGCAGGCCTGTGATGATAGTTGAGTGCAAATCGTACGATGTGGTACTCGATGAAAGTGTTTTTGACCAGATTGTGACCTACAACATGCGGTTCAGGGTTCCCTATATGGTTGTGACCAACGGTATGATAAACTATGCATGTAAAATTGATTTTGAGAATAATTCATGGGAATATCTGATGGTTATTCCCCAGTACGATGAACTGATTAAGGAACAATGACTGATGTAACCTGTGCCATAATAAGGAATAAGGATGAAAAGGTTCTGATAGTGCAGAGGGGTGAGAGGAGCGATCATCCTTTCAAATGGGAGTTTCCCGGTGGGAAGACCTTGCATGGAGAATCGCACGAAGATTGTATCATCAGGGAGATAAAGGAGGAGCTGGATCTGGATATTGCAGTTTGTGAGCTGCTTGAGCCGGTTGAGTATGATTACGGTTTTAAACACATAAGGCTGATACCATTTATTTGCAAAGCGTCGGGAACGGAACCTGTTCTTGGTGAGCATATTGCATACCGCTGGGTTGAGCCCCGTGAGCTTTCGGGAGTTGATTTTCAGGAAGCAGACATCTGTGTTGCCGAAAAATATCTGAAGTATATTGAATTGCAAAATTCACAGGAGAAGGACTTCTGATTGAGAATTAAAGACACCTGAGATCAATTCAGACTTCTGATCCACGAAGCTATTGTTTTGAGAACTTCGGGCGACATAGTTTCTTCTATCTGTCCGTACTCAGCCGGCAGTCCTGTTTTGCAATGCTGGAACAGGTGGTTGAGTCCGGGAAATTTAACACTCTTTACACTATTGTTTCCTCCTGTGCGCAGGGCATTTTCTATTGCAGGCAGGTTGACATCGGCTGCTATCTGCGTGTCTTTATCGCCGTTGAGGGCAAGCACAGGGCATTTTACTTTTTTCCAGAACTGGGCCGGGTCGGCGGTGAGAAAATATCTGAACCATGGATAGGCGGCCGCGCCGAAACTATTTTGTAACTGCAGAACCAGGTCGTCAATCTCCTGAGGTGATTTTTTCTGTTTTTTCAGGAGTTTTGCATAAGTGGCCATCACTTTTTCCTCTGCAGCAAAGTCGTCAGTTTCCTTTTTTACAATGTTATAGAGTTTGCGGTTTATTTCGGAATTCTGTTTTATGGTGGCTTCTTTTACACCCGAGAGTCTTGATATATCTGCCTGCTGGCGGAAGAGAATATCTTCGCCTTTGACACCTGGTCCGGCAAGTGAAACTATAAATGCCACTCCGGGATTTGATGCTGCTGTTATGCAGGCTATCAGTCCGCCTTCGCTATGGCCTATTAATCCTATTGCGGAGGGGTTGATGTTTTTGTGGTTTTTAAGGAATTCGAAGGCAGCCTCTGCGTCGGTTGCGAGGTCGGCAGTGGTGGCTTCGGCGTAGACACCCTGCGATTTGCCCACTCCGCGGTCGTCGTAGCGGAGGACGGCTATGCCGTTGCGGGTGAGGTAATCGGCAAGTACCAGAAAAGGTTTATGTCCCATAATTGCTTCATCGCGGTTCTGGGGTCCGGAGCCGGTTATGAGGATGGCGGCAGGGAAGGGGCCTTCACCTTCGGGCAGGGTGAGTGTGCCCGAGAGGTAGATGTTGAATTTCATGTTGGGTATGGTCACCTCTTCGGTGCGGTAGGGGAAGGGTGGCTGGGGCTCCTGCGGGCGGGTGAGTGAGAACCTCTCAGGCAGTTTCCTGATGTTGAGCGGGAATGTCTGCCCGCTTTGTGACCATGTGCCGGTGATGGTAGTATCGGAGACTATCCTGCCGGCATAGCGGCCGTTAAGGAGAGGGGCCTCAATCCTAAGGCTGTCGGATGTGGCAGTAACCTTTCCAAGAGGTATGTTTTTCGCGTTCTGGTCGGGACTGTCGAGTGTGGCGGTGAGGGAGTCAGTCTGGGTAAGGGTGAGGTTAAAAACAATTCTCAGACGGATGGCGCCGATTTCAAGAGTTCCGAGCCATGAGCCGGCAAGTTTTTTCTTTTCGAATTGAGCGCCGGCGTTGAAAGGATTGATTATGAGCAGAATGGTTAATAAAGAAAAAACGGAAGTTATTTTGCGCATAGGGATATTTTTTTGAGTGATGCGACAAAGGTAATAAATAAGTTTCACCTTATTATTGACCCATGTGCAACCTTTGTGATCTTTGTGTGAAAAACCTCTCAACCCCTAAAACCCCATAAACCAGTTAACCCGTTAACCAGTCAACCAGTTAACCCGTCAACCCTTATTCCTTCCCCATCATCGCCTCAAGTGCCGAAAGGCGTTCTTTGAGGGTGACAAGTTCGTTTTCAAGTTCCTTGTTTTTGGCCTTTTCTGCTTCGATTTGCTGTTGCTGCTCCTTAATGGCTTCAACAAGAACGGCACTCAATTTGTCATATGCTATAGCTTTTGAACCATCTTCATTTGTTCTGACAAGAAGCGGGAACACTTTCTCTACATCCTGAGCAATAAGTCCGATATGCCTGTCATTATCGAAGCCAAGATCCGGAAACTCTTCTGTTCTCCAGTCATATGAAACAAGCTGAAGCCTGGATACATCATTTAGAACTCCGGTCAATGGCTGAATATTCTTCTTCCATTTAATATCTGAACTTGTCCAGCTTCCTGTTGCATAAGCACTGCCATTTACGTATAATTTATATGAAGATGATGGGTTGGCTCCAATACCTGTGTTTCCGCCATGGAAAACAGTAAGAGCCCCGTTCCCAAAGAACACGTTACCTGTTGACAATTCAATCCTAAAAGGCCTGAGTGAATTCCATGTACCACCAGGATCATCTTTATCTGTAAGTAAAAGCCAGAAATCAGTATTATCGTTGCGTAACAATATACTATATGATGTGTTTCTCAATTTAAATGCATTAGCGCTGCGTGAAACTATTTCTCCGTTAACATCAAGTTTATATGCCGGAGTTGAAGTTCCGATACCTGTATTGCCATTTTTTAGAATAGTTAAAGCATTTTTTCTGTTAATATCGGCTGTGCCATTACCAATAACAAATATCGGATCATCATCATACCAGTTATAGTAGGAACTGGTACCATGATTTTTCGTTGTATCATTAAATCTACCAAATGCTAACATTGCATAAGTATTTGCTTTTGTATAATACCCGAAAGCAGTTGAATAAGAGCCACTTGCTGTAGTATAATGGCCGAAAGCAGTTGATCTACTACCACTTGCTGTAGTATAATAGCCGAAAGCAGTTGATAAATCTCTACTTGCTATAGTACCCCAGCCGAAAGCAGTTGAAGAAAAGCCACTTGCTGTAGTTTCTAGACCGAAAGCAGTTGAATAAGTGCCACTTGCTGTAGTATATTGGCCGAAAGCAGTTGAAATTGTATTACTTGCTGTAGTTTCTAGACCGAAAGCAGTTGAACTATAACCACTTGCTGTAGTATAATAGCCGAAAGCAGTTGAATATTCGCCACTTGCTGTAGTATATCTGCCGAAAGCAGTTGAATACAAACCATTTGCTCTTGTTTTATATCCCATTGCCAGAGAATAATCTCCTTTAGCGGTGTCGGCAAGTCCCATGGCAAACGCACCTTTTCCTAAAGCTTGTGAACCCTGACCAATTGCAAACGAATAGTCCCCTTTTGCATAAGCTACACCGGTTACCTGTCCTGCAGAGTCAACACCTGCACTTCCAAATGCAAAACTCCTGAAGCCTTCTGCAATAGCCCCACGGCCAAAAGCGTAACTCTCTGCATTTTTTGCATGGGCATTTTCACCAAAAGCAAATGAGTTAATCTTATGTGCAACTGCGTTTTTTCCTATGGCCGTCGAATAATCACCCCTTGCTATCGCCTGATAACCCAGTGCCTGTGAATATTGTCCTTTTGCCTTCGATTCATTGCCGCTGGCAAAGGAGTTTAATCCGACACTGTCGGGATGTTCTATCTTTACTTTACCCGTTAAAAATGCATTCTTCAACGGGTACCACAATATTCTGTTCTCCGAAAGGATGATGTCGTTTGTATCTGGCGAGACATCAAAGAATGTTGACTTTCCTGCCTTGCTGTCATCAAAGCCTCCTATTGCAAATCCTCCCTTTTTAATGCCTTTTGTAGTTTCTTTATCTATATATATCCTTACACTGTCGGGACTCACGAGCAGGTAATCATTCGTCAATTTCTTTGAGTTGTCAAACCCACCTATGGCAAAGCCTCCTTTTACCCCTTTGTTCAACGGGTCGTCGTAAATATATGCCCTTATGCTGTCGGTGGAAACCACGAACAAATCCCTTTCGCCTTTTGATGTGTCAAAACTGCCTATGGCAAATCCCCCTTTAACTCCCTTTGCATCTCCGTCTCCAACATAGGCTCTCACACCCTCATTGTAAACAGCAAAAACAGTCTGTCCGTTTTTGTTCTTTACTTCAAATAGTGGCTCTTCCATGCTGGTTGTCTCCCCTGCCACTGTTAATTTTTTAACAGAACCCGTGAGCTCCTCTGCTGCCATCGAATAAGGCACTGCCCACAATTGTGAGACCCCCATCTCTTTCCATCCACCATAGTCTATCTCGGTTTTGATGTATTTCGGTGTAACACTCCAGTCAATATCTGCAAAAGTTGCTGCAGTGCCTCCCTCTTTGGTACCCTGTCCCACAACAAGGGTAAGCATGCCAAAATCGTTGGTTGTTACCGATGAATGCAGTTCCTGCCAGAAGATTGTACCGCCTGTTTGTTCACTCTGTATGGTGATGCGCACTTGCATGGCAGTGTTTGTAATGGGATTGCCCGAAGCATCGCGGGCAATGGCCTGGTAGTTAAATCCCTGCGGGATCTGGCTCAGGGCACAGAGCGCAGGGCTCAGGACAAGAATTATCGAAAGAAAAATTTTCGTTTTCATTGTTGTTAGGTTTTATCAGATTATTGCATTTATGTTAGTTATCTGTTTTATTGACTCAAGTAAGACGAAGAGCGCACGAAGCGAAGCGAAGTCCCGCGAAACGGGAGGGTGAGAACGATTGAAAGAATAAATTTTGTTTTCATGACTGTATTTTTTTCAGGCTGGATGGCTCAAAAAATCGTGGAGAACGAAATTTCGGGTCAAGAAGCCTGTGGTTTTACAATCATTTGACAGCAAGTTACATATGCAAATTATGAAAAATAAAAATTCGAGTCAAATTTTTTTGACGAATGGAGAATAGAAGTAAATGAACGGAGGATTTTTTTAGATGAATGAAAAGAGTTTCGCGTTCAGCGTTTAAGGGTTTACGGGTTTACGGGTTTAAGGGTTTCAGGGTTTATGTTACCAATTGCGCCGGAAATGAAGGGTTCGTTCTTAAATAAGCTTTTCGTCCCGGCGCTGTTGATTGTCTGTAATGTTTTGCTACAAACGAATCGGGGCTGTCTAAAAAGCCTCTTTTTTATTTTCACCCCTGAATCCCCTGGGAGGGGACATATTGAATTACAATATTTTAGCTTTTATGTCTTTATTATGCTTACCCAATAAACATCTTTTTAGA
>Ga0116166_1000311_pt1 | contig 47481 bp, 33 predicted proteins | sample AD_JPNMR2_MetaG_FD_89884 | JGI IMG/M metagenome (GOLD analysis project Ga0116166, IMG submission 89884) | Active sludge microbial communities of municipal wastewater-treating anaerobic digesters from Japan - AD_JPNMR2_MetaG | ecosystem: Engineered > Bioreactor > Anaerobic > Digestate | place...
GGCATGGTTGGTCTCCACGCCCGCCAAATCCTGGAAGGCAAAATCGACACGTTTTTTTCCACCTCGTGGTATGCCATTCCCCAGTTTTTCTTCGCGGTGCCCGCGGGAGGACTTTATCTTTTGGGGGACAATCTCCTGGGTTTGCGCGCGAGCGCGGTCTGCGTGGGGACACTCAGTGTCATCCCCTTCTATTTTCTCGTCCGGGGATGGTGGGGGCCGAAATCCGCGTTATTCGCCACGCTGGCGCTCATTACCAATCACTGGTTCATCCATCTCCTGCACTGCGGGGTGAATTACGTGCAGGTTTCGTTTTTCACCACCACCCTGCTGGCGGTTTGGGCGTACGCCCATCACCACCAGTCCCTGAGCGCGTGTGTGGGCGCGGGCCTCGTAATGGGGTTGGGTTTAATGTCCTACCAGGCCAACCATCTGCTGCCTTTTTTGTGGATTGTTTCACAAGCGTGGGCCTGTCTGCTGCATCGCCCTCCGGCGCGCTGGCTGGTGGCGTCCACCGGCGTCCCGCTGGGCGTCGCGGCCTTGGTCTTGGCTCCCTTGCTGGTCCACGATTACACCCGCACGGGCCAGACCGGCATGTTCCAGAACCGCGCGCAGGGCGTAGTGGCCTGGACGCCGGATAACCTGCGTCACCTGGATTTGGTCTATCATGCGGACGGCGACACCTCATGGATCTTCCGCCGGCAAATGGAGAGGGCCTTCCTCTCGCCCATCCTCTACTCCGACACCAGTATGCAATACAATGGTCAGGCTCCGTTTTTGGATCCCGTGATGGCGGTCTTGTTCATGCTCGGCGCGGTAACGGCCGCTTTCCGCTTTTACGACATCCGCTGGTCACTCCCGGCGGGATGGATCGTGGGGATTCTGTTGGCGGGTGGCGTGCTGACCGTGGACGCGCCCTTTTTCCCCCGCTTGGCCGGCGCGGCCGCGCTGTTGTTTTTACCCGTGGCCGGCGTCATGTCCCTCGGACTCAGGGAAGACCGTATCTCCTTGAAATCCATCCCGGTCCTGATTTTAGCCATGGCTGTGTTGGCGGCGGGGGGAATCAATCTGCGCCATTATTTCGTGACCTACGCGCGGACCATTGATCCCGCCAGCATTCATTATGCCCAAACCGGCCTGGCCTACGCGGTGAAAGAGCGCGATCCGGCGGAATATGCTTACGTATTTCGCGGACCGCATTTCTCGTTCGGCAGCGGCACCGTCCAGTTCTTGGCCAAGGGGCATCGGGGCGGGGATATCGATCATCTCCCGGACTCCCAGATCTCCAACCGATTTTATTTCGTTGTGGAGGAATCGCAGTCCAAGTGGCTGCCCGCCTTGAAAGAACGGTTCCCCGGTTATACGATTCGTGAATATAAAAATCCTCAAGGACTACGGCTTTTCACTACATTGACGCCGGATTAACCAACTTCCATGGTATCCACGCTGAAAGTTTTCTACCAAAACGCTTTTCATCATTTAAAAACCACCGGCTCCATCGCTCCCAGCTCGCGTTTTTTGGCCCAGGCGATGATCAAGCATGTCAAACATCAGGGGAAGCCGCTGTGCATTCTGGAAGCAGGACCGGGCACCGGCCCGTTCACCAAACGCATCGCCGCGCTCATCGACGAGCAAGACCACCTGGATCTTTGCGAACTAAACGAGCAATTCGTGGAGTATTTAAAACAAATGATCCAAGAGAATCCTAAGCTCAACCGGCACAAAACACAGATTGAAATTCACCACAAGCCGGTCCAGGAACTGACGGGAGAAAACCGGTATGATTACATCATCTCGGGATTGCCGTTCAACAATTTCGAGCCGGAACAAGTGCGGGAGATCCTGGATAAATACAAACGGCTGCTCAAACCGGAAGGCACACTCAGTTTTTTTGAATACGCAGGCATCCGCCCCCTCAAACCCTTCCTCACCCACGGCCGGGAAAAAGCCCGGGTGAAAGCCGTGGACAGCATCCTGCGTGAATTTCTTGGGCAATATGAAAAAGAGCGGATTTGGGTGCCATGGAATTTGCCGCCGTCTATTGTTCACATCTGCCGGTTTCAATGACACGGCGGGTGTTTCCCCGGCTTACGAGGGAGGCCAGCCCGACATCCCTTCACTGGGATCAGCCATGGGATTGTCAATCACCTGCTGTAACACGTTGACCACGTCGGGATCGTACGAGCGTTTCCCCAAGCGGGAGATGATCCGCATGATTTTTTCAGACGCTTCCCGGCTGGGCCGCCCTTCTCCTCCCCACCGGTGCAATAAAGTCGCGCAGGCATTGGCCACGGCGATGATCCGGGAGCCGAGAGGAATTTGGTTGCCGTGGAGCCCGTCGGGAAACCCCTCTCCGTTCCAGGCCTCATTCACGTGATACACAATGTCCCCCACTTCCTTGGGCAAGCCCAGGGATTGAACGAAGCGCAGGCTCAATTCCGCCTTTTTCTGCTGCATTTTGTGGAACGACAGTTCCTTCTGGTCCGCCCCCAAAAGTCCTGAATCATGCAGAAGCGCCGCGTACGTGATATGTTGGTACAAGGATTCGGGCAGATTCATGGCGCGGGCGATGCGCTGCGCCCACAGGCAGGTTTGCACGGTGATGCCGGGGATCCCGGGATCCTGGGTTTCGATCAGGTTGGCGATGCTTTTGAGGGCATTGACCGTGATGGTCCGTTCGCCTTCATGCAAGCGCGCGTTTTTAATGGCCAGCACCGCCTGTTCCGAGAAGGTCATGAGAATTTCGCGGTCGCCGGGAGTGAAATCCATTTCTTTGTCGGCCACGGTGATCACCCCTTCGACTTCTTGATCGAACATGGCCACCGCCAGGTAGGAATCCTCGTAATAGATCTCGCCGCCGCTCCGCCAGGGCGGGGGGGTTTTCTCTTTTGGATGATATAAATACGGATTGTAATGTTCGGCCACCCATCCTGGCAGCCCCACCCCCAAGGGCAAGGGCTTCTGCCCCACTTCGTTCTCCTCCAACCCCAGGCAAATCACGGGAATGAGCCGTTGGTTGGGTTGATCGTAATACATGATGGAGCATTTCCGGACTTTCAACAATTGGCGGGCCAGCTGACCGATCCGGGGCAACAGTTCCTTGGTGGTAATGGCGGGGCTGGTCATGCGGTGCACTACATGAATCGTGCTGAGGGCCTTGCGGTTTTTTTCGATCCGTTGGAGGGTCAATGCGTTGCCCAGCGCGGCGGCGCCGCTGGTGGCCAGCAGACGGATAAGATCCATCTTCGTATCCGAAAACGGCAAAAGCCGGTCCACCAACGAGACGAAGACCCCCACAAGGTCCCTCTCCCGGTAGAAAGGCACCGCCACGCAAACCGTGTAATCCGGGGGCGTCTGGAAGCCGTGTTCGCGCAACTCTTTTTCCAACCATTGGCGCAGAGGCTCTTCCTTTGCCAGTTCCACGATCCACTCCGTGCCCGGGGGCACCTGCTCGGTGAATTGGTACCGGGTGACCTCCACGTTACGCAATTTCAAGAGGCTGGAAGGATACTGGCACACCCCGGCCGGATACAATTCCCCATCCTGGTTGCACAGCAGAATCAAGCCGCCGGTCAGGCTGAAGGCACTGCACAGTTCGCGCAGGACCCGCTGCAGCAAATCGTCCAAGTTGACCACGGTGATGGTTTCCGACCAGACGGTATGGACCAATTCAAGGTCGTCATGATCTTCCAGCGCTCCCGAAATTAACGATAAGTACCCATGCACCACCCGGATCACATGCGGCAACAAGCCGGATTGCGGCGCGGACACGTGGCACATACCCAGCCCGCCGATAAACCGGTTGCGGTGCCAGCAACCGGCCAAGCCTTGGCCGTACCCTTCCCCGCACTCCACAAGGCCCGCCGGACCGGAATCCGCGCCGGGCGGGACAATCACATAGCCTTGCTCCTTCACCAATGGCAAGAAGGATTCCGCTCCCGGCCGGAGCGGGCAAAGCGTATCGTTTCCCCGAAGCGGGAACGGCCCCTGGTTCCAGGCCTCATCCACCATCCACCACCGGGCGCCCGGCAAAAGCGGACTCATTCCATGATACAAATCGAGAAGATACGGATTCTGAACAATGTCCTTGAAATGGATATGATGCGGAAATTCATATTTATTCATGGCTCTCCGCCGGGTTGATCCGGTCCTGCAGCGCTTGTTGAAGAGCAGATACCATGCCGGGCTCGGTAATTTTCCCACCGGCCGCATCCGCCACATAAAACACGTCGGTGACCCGGTTGCCCTCCGTGAAGATCCGCGCGAAGTGGATGTTGAAATTCATCGAAGACAACACCGACGATAGATCCACTAACAGTCCTTGCCGGTCCGCGCAGCGGACCACGACCACCGTAAACCGGGCGGAACTGTCATTGGATATTTTGACCTGATTTTCAAAACTGCTGCGCCCGATCGCCGGCGCGCCCACCCGCCGCGGCACGGGGGGCAATTGGCCGTCCGGAGCCAGAACCCGCTGGATCCGGTCCAGGAGCAGATTCCGGCGGCTGGCCGGGATGACCAGGTTTCCCAACGCGTCCCGGATCACGAGATTGTTCACGACGATTCCATCCGACCGGGTATTGAGCCGAGCCTCGAAAATGCTGAAATTCTCCAGCATCACCGCCACGCAAATCCGGTTGAACAACCCCACCCGGTCCCGGCATGCCAGTACTATCTCCCAACCACCGGGGTTTTCATAGGGTACAAAACGGGTCACCGGCTGCGTTCCGTCAAACGCTTGGACCGCTTCCAGGTGTTCCCGGATTTTTTCCGGCGTTTGGTACAACAGATAACTCGGCGGCAAACGGCTCAAATGCTCCTCGATGACCTCCGCGCTGAAATACGGCTTCAGCGATTCGGTGATGATCTCTTTCCGGGAAAGCACCTGGATTTGCTGCTGCTCCCGCGCCGGGACCTCGCTGAGGAAAATATCCCGCGAGGCCAGATACAGCTGCCACAGCAGGTTATTCTTCCATTCGGTCATGGCCTCCGGCGACACCGAGCGCATGTCCACATAAGTCATGAGGTACATCATGTCCAAATCGCCCTGTTCCTCAAAGGTGTCGGTGAAATCCGCCGCCACCTGCGGATCGGACAGGTCCCGGTGCTGGGCGGTATGGCTCATGGCCAGATGATGCTGGACCAGAAAGATCAGTTTGCCTCGCTTCTCATCGGAAAGCCGCAAACGCCGGGCGATCTCGTCCACCAACCGCGCCCCGGTGAGGGCATGCGGCCCGCTGTCTTTCCCTTTGCCGATGTCATGAAACAGGACGGCCAGCCGCAGCACATCGCGGTGGGCGCACTCCTGCCAGATAGAGTACCGTTCCGCCGCGTAATGCATGGGATCCGCGCGCAGATTTTCCAGGTGATACAGGCACAGCCAGGAATGCTCGTCCACGGTGTAGCGGTGCACCAGGTCGTATCGGACCAGCGACGCGATGCCCCGCCATTCCGGGATGAGCCGCTCCAACAACCCTGTCTGGCGCATTTCCTGCACCGCCTTGTCGATCGGGACGGGAAGCGCGAAAAATTCCCGCAACAAGGCCGCGTGATGCTTGTCATGCAAAAAAGCCTGATCCACCAATTCCAGGTTATCCTGAATGGCCACGGCCGTTTCGGGGGCCAGTTGGGCCTGGTGCCGCGCCGCGAGGATGAAGGTCTGGAGAATCCGCCGGGGATCGTGCTCGTAGAAATGCAGGTCCGGCGGGATGCCGAGGAGGCGTCCGCGCAAGGTGAAGCCGTCCGGAAGGTTTTTGCGGGGCCGCAGACGCATGGCGCGCCAAAAAGGGCGCGGCGCGCAGGCGGTGATCATCGTCTCGGCAAACTCGCAGATCGTCAGCGCGTGGCGGTAATAATCCCGCATCATGGTCTCTTCCGCCAACCTCCCGGGCAGATCCTGATAGCCCAAGCGGCGCGAGATGTCCAACTGCAAGGGAAGCGCGAGCACGTCCTGCTCTTTGCGGGTGAAAAAGTGGAGGTCGTTCCGCAAACGCCACAAAAAGGCCACCGCCTCATCCACCTGGGTCATGGTTTGATGGTCGATCAGGTTGCAGCGGCGCAGATGCAGCAGGTTCAGGGTGCGGCCTTGGCAGAGAGAACCGATCCACAATCCGAAATGAAAATCCCTCAATCCGCCGGGGCTTTCCTTCACATGGGGTTCGGTGATGTTGATGGTCACCCCCTGGCGGGCCAGCCGCTCTTCCCGCTCCTGGGTTTTGACCCGGATGAGCTCCTTGCGGTTACGCTGAAGGATACGCCAAAGATCGTGCTTGAATTCCTCGAACAAATGCCAATCACCTGCCAGGAACCGGCTTTCGGCCATGGCGGTTTGGCTGTGATTGTCGAGATGGGAAATATCCAATGCTTGTTTAAAACTGCGGCACGCGTGCCCGACTTTGAATCCCAAGTCGAAAAGGCACCGGAAGACGGATTTGACCAATTCTTCTTCCTCGCCGCGCAGGGGGGCGTTGTGCAAAAACAAGAGGTCTACATCCGAGAAAGGATGCATCTGCCGCCGGCCGTATCCTCCCTGGGCCAACAACAGCATGTGCCGGGGCAATTCGTCCTGCCGCAAGATCCGCAGAAGGCGGTCGAGCAGCAACTGCAAAACAAGATTGTCCGTGATTTCAGTCATCTCACGGACGAGAATCCGGGAATCTTCTCCGGCCTCGTGACGGGCTTCAATGGTCCGGAAATCACTTTGATAGTGAGCAAAAATTGGCGCGATTTCCGAAAAAGCGGGATGGGTCAGGTCCATATTCGTGGGAACACGCCACCCAGGTGGGATAGTGATCGCCTACATCCTATGAGCCCGGCGGGATTGGGTCAAGACTTTTTCAAGAGGAGGCAGCACTAAAAAATCAGGGAGGGCCGGGGGCATCCTCAGTCTACTACAACTTTGACAAGTTCCAAACCATGGGATTCATCCACCCCTTCTCCGTAGCCGCACTCCCCGCAAACCGCCAGATGCCCGATCATGTCATCCGCCGAGACCGTTTGCCGGCAGCCGCAGGAAGGGCAAGTCCATTCGACCGTGTATTCCTCGATGATCAGTTGCGCGCTTGCCAGAGGAGTCCCCGGTGTCAGCATGGCAAAAGCCTGGCGCAAGGCTTCCTCTGAAAACGTGCTGCCCCGCCGCAGGTGAACCAATTTCACCTGATCCACCCCCTGCTCCCGCATCGCGGCCAGGATTTGGTTCACGATCTGCTCGACAATCGAATATTCATGCATGAGTCCCGCCCGCCTTCCATTCCCGCAATTGCCGCTCCACCCGGTCCACCAGCGCGGGGATTGCCTGCCGCACCGCGCCGCTCATCTCGCCGCCAACCGTGTAGGGATCGGCCACTTCCATGGCGAATATCTTGATTTCCTCTGGGATCGTCAATTCCAATTCCTTCGCCAGAACCAAGATCTCGGGCAAGCCGGCATAGTGCGGCGAAGGAGCTAGCACCGGCCCCAAGGCGGCGGGATCCAACTCGAGGACAGTCCCCGGCGGGTGTTGACCAGTCCGGATGGCATCCAGGATGATTGCCTGTTTGTAATCCATAAGATAATCCAGCAGGGCGATCCCCGAAACCGCGCATTCCACCGCGTCCACGCAATCGCCCCATTGTTCCCGGATCGCGCGCACGGCCAGCACCCCCGCGGCGTCATCCGCCAGGATGTCGTTGCCCAATCCCAACACCAAGGGTTTCATGGTCACCATGGAAGGCCGTAATGAGAAACCTAAAACACGGTCCCCGCTTTAATGGGATAACATACCCGGAAACGCTCCGGGATATCATCCCCGCGAAAGCGGGGATCCAGCAGAGGACGATATCTTTCCCCGGTTTTCAGGGAAACCCGGTAAGGCAATCCCCCGATAGCCAGCCTTTCCCTCACCCTGACCCTCTCCCCGAGGGTGAGGGAATCAAGTTGCTGGGGGCAAGGAAGTGAAGAATAGAGGAAATGGACCGGCGCCCTCAACCGCGGCGGATTTCCCGCAGGACGTGGCGCTGGTGGTTGTACACCGTCACCAGCAAGGGCATCTGGCCCGGCAGCGAATGGGTGGCGCAGCCGTGGCAAGGGTCGTACGCCCGGAAGGCCATCTCGACCATGTTCAGTATGCCATCGTCCACTTGCCCGTTACGGATCATGCCTTTGGCCGCCTTATCCACCGACATGGCGATGCGGGCGGCGTTGTTCTGCGTGGCGACGATCAGATTGGCCATGGTAATTAGGCCTTTCTCGTCGGTTTTGTAATGATGAAACAAGGTGCCCCGTGGCGCTTCCACCACCCCGATGCCCTCCTCGGGCGTCTCTTCCGGCAGTTCCCGGACGTTCGAATCGGTGATTTCGGGATCGGTGGCCAATTCCTTCATCCGTTCAGCGGCGTACAGCATCTCCACCAGCCGTGCCCAGTGCGTGGCCAACGTGTGATGCACCGGCTTGCCGCCGAGGGTTTGGAAATACTGCTCGTAGGCTTCCTGCGCCAGCGGCGTCGCCATGCCGTCCGCGGCGTTCAGCCGCGCCAGGGGGGCTACCCCGAAAATGCCGCTGGCCGGGCCTTCCTCAAATCCGGTCCACCCGATCTGCTTCAAATAGCAGAACTTAATGTAACTCCAAGGCTCGACATGCTCCGCCACATGGTTGAGATAATCGCGGGTATCGAATTTGACATATTCCTTCCCCTCCGGATCGACCACCCGCAACTGCCCATCGTAGAAGTTGACTTTGTTATTCTCGTCCACCAGGCCCATGTAGTAGGTCCTGTGGGTATAGTGGGGAGAAGTGATGTAATCGACGTATTCCTGGTTTTTCAGAACCACCTCGTTGAACAGCCCGAGGCTCATTTTGCCGAATTCCACCGCCTCATCGGCCGCCTGGATGAAATCCGCCTGTTCTTCTTTCTTCATTCCCCGGGCGACGCCGCCGGGCAATCCCATGACGGGATGAATCGCCTTGCCGCCCAGGAGCGCCATCAAGTGACGGAGTTTTTTACGCATACCGATGACTTTCTTTCCGGCTTCGACTCCCACTTTGCCGATCACGCCCACGATGTTCCGTTCCGCCTTGGGAGCCTTGGGGCCCACGACGAAATCGGGACCGCCCAGGAAATAAAAGTGCAACGCGTGGTCTTCGACGGTGAACATCGAGTAAAAGAGCTCGCGCAGTTTCCGGGCCGCGGGAGGCGGCGTCACCTTGTACAGGTCATCCAGCGCCTTGGTGGCCGCCATGTGATGGGCCGTGGGACACACACCGCAGATGCGCGAGGTGATCTGGGGCATGTCCTCCGCGGGCCGCCCCTGGGCGAATTTCTCGAAACCCCGCAGCTCGGGGACCTGGAAATAGGCCCGCTCCACGTTTCCTTCCTCGTTAAGAAAAATATCGATTTTCCCGTGTCCCTCAAGCCGGGTAATGGGATCGATAATGATTTCGCGGCTCATGACTATGCCCCTTTCTTTCCATTTCCGGTCAAGGCCAAATTGCAATGCAACATCGAAGTGGGGAGGCTGTACCGGTAGAATGTCCCTTCTGGATCGACGATTTGGTCCAGGAGTTTATCAATCTCCGCCTCCTCTTTCGCGTCCAGAATCGAGGCGAAACCCGATAACGCCTTCGCGCCGTAATCCCGTACGCGGCTGGTAGGACCCAGACAGCCCGTGCAGGGCATGTTGCCCTTGATGCAGGCCGCGTCGCAGCCGGCGCGGGTCACCGGTCCCAGGCAGAACAGGCCCTGGGCCAACAGGCACTTTTCCGGATCAGCGATCACTTCATGAGGGCGTTTCAGCTCCTTGAGTTCCAGTTTCTCGGGCTTGGTCTCGCGCCGGTCGCATTCCTGGCATTGCGCCACGTCCGGAGCCAGCACCGATCCTTTCGGCGGCCATTGATTGGTGAGGATCGCCTCCAAGGCCCCCTTTAACAGGCGCACGGGCGGAGGACATCCGGGCAAGTAGTAATCCACCTCGACCACCTGGTCCAACGCTTTCGCGGTATCCTGCAGAGCCGGCAACGTGACCAAGCCTTCCGGCCGCTGGGTTTCCGGCTGGGGGATGGTCTCATCTGGATTCTCGGTGCTGGGGCTTTCCACAAACGAATTCCAGAGGATCGCTTCCTTGGGGAAAAGGTTCCCTAATCCGGGGATCCCTCCCGTGTGCGAACAACTGCCGAACGCGATCAACACCTTCGACTTTTGCCGCATGAGATGGGCCATTTCCTCCTCTTCCGAGGTGCGGACCGCGCCGTTGACAAAACCTACGGCCAACTCGCCATCCGCCATGGCGCGCAGATCGTCTTTCTTGAAATCCATGGCGCAGGGCCAGAAGCAGATATCCACGGCCGCGACGACATCCAGAATCGCCTCGTCCAGGTCGACGACCGCTTCCTCGCACCCGCCGCACGAGGCCATCCAATTAAAGCCGACTTTGGGCTTGCTCATGATCAGTTTCCTCCCTGGCCGGCGGCCACCAGTTCCGGCGTTTGCTGTCCATTTCCATGCGTCTCCGGATGGGGGAGGGGAAACAGGCGCAAGGGCCCCAGTTTCCGGACCTGCTCGGTCATTTCGTTGACGACGCGCTGCACTTTGTCCCCCTCGGAGGCGGCGATCCATTCCAGGCGGACCCGCTCTTCCTCGATACCCATGCGCTTCAAGAACCGTTTCAAGAGTTTGAACCGGCGCAGCGCCTTGTAATTGCCTTCCAGATAATGGCAATCCCCGGGATGGCACCCGCCGATCAGCACCCCGTCGGCTCCTTCACGCAAGGCCGCCAGGATGAATTGCGGATCGATGCGGCCTGAACACATCACGCGGATCACGCGGACATTGGGCGCGTAGAGGAGGCGGGATATCCCCGTCAGGTCCGCGGCCGTGTAGGTGCACCAGTTGCAGAAGAAGGCCACGATTCTGGGTTCAAATGTCTGGTTGGATGCGGATTCCAGTCGATTAGACATAGCTCAAGACCCCCTCGATCTCCTCGAAAATCTGGCCGTCGGTAAACAGGTTCTGTTCGATCGCGCCCGATGGGCAGGCCGCGACACACGTCCCGCAGCCCTTGCACAAGGCTTCATTGACCACACTCACTTGGAACTCGGACGTCTCATCGGTCCGGATGGCGTTGTACGGGCACATACCGATACAAGTCCGGCATCCGCTGCACAACTCGGCATGAATATACGCCGTGTTGGGCTCCAATTCTACGTGACCCCGGACCACCATGGCCAACGCTTCCGCCGCCGCCGCGCCCGCCTGCGCCACCGTGTCGGGAATATCCTTCGGCCCCTGGCACGCGCCGGCCAGGAAAATACCATCCGTGGCCGTCGAGACAGGCGCCAGCTTGGGGTGCCGCTCGGTGAACCAGCCTTGATGGCTGCATGAAATTCCGAACAGGCGGCGCACAGCGTCCGCATCCGCGTGCGGCTCCAATCCGACGGAGAGGATGACCATGTCCACAGGGATGCGCCGCGGCACGCCGATCAGCGTGTCTTCCGCCCGGATGATGAGTTTTCCCTCTTCCTCCGGCGTCATGGCCCAATCGGTCACCTCCGCCACCCGCCCGCGGATGAAATGCGTGCCTTCTTCCAAAAGCCGGTCGTAGAATTCCTCGTACCCTTTCCCCGGGGTACGCATGTCAATGTAGAAGTTATATACTTCCGCCCCCGTCCGCTCCTTGACCAAATGGGCCAACTTGAGCGAATACATGCAGCACACCCGCGAGCAGTAATCGTTAGTCTTCTTGTCCCGCGAGCCCACGCAATGAACGATCCCCACCGATTTGGGTTTCGATCCGTCGCGCAGAACGATTTCCCCGCCCGTCGGCCCCGAGGCGTTGACCAGCCGCTCCACTTCCAGGCTGGTGTACACGTTGGCGTACTTGCCGTATCCGTACTTGGGAATGCGCAACGCATCGAACACCTGGAACCCAGTGGCCAGGATGACGGCCCCGCATTCCACCTCCTCGATCTTCTCTTGCTGGGTGAAGTCGATCGCGTTCTTTTCGCACACGGTCACGCACTTCTCCGCGCATTTGCCCTTGGCCAAGCGTAAACACTGCGTGGGATCGATCAGCACCACGGGCGGCGTCGCTTGCGGGAAGGGCATGTAGATGGGCTTGCGCTTGCCCAGCCCCAGGTTGAATTCATCGTCGAACTTCGCGTTCTTGAAGACGCATGCATCCACGCACAGCAGGCACCCGACGCAATCCTCTTCCTTGACGTAGCGCGGTTTGCGTTTCACCTTGACCTTGAAATTCCCCGCGAAGCCGTCCACACCCACCACCTCGGAGTAGGTCCACAGGGTGATATTGGGATGCGATTTCACATCGGACATCTTGGGGGTCAGGATGCAGGCCGCGCAATCCAGAGTGGGGAAAGTCTTGTCGAACTTTGCCATGTGGCCGCCGATAGTCGGCTCGCGCTCGATCAGGTACACATGCTTGCCCGCGCTGGCCAACGTCAGGGCAGCATGGATGCCGGCGATTCCCCCGCCGACCACCACCACATCCTGGTTGACGTTAACAAAGCGCTTCTCCAACGGTTGATGCAAACCCACCCGGCGCACCGCCGCCGCGATCAGCGCCTTCGATTTCTCTGTGGCCTCGGCCTTGTCCTGGGTCACCCAGCTGACGTGCTCGCGGATATTGGCCATCTGGAAATAATAGGGATTGAGGCCCGCGTCCATGCACGCCTTCCGGAACGTCTTCTCGTGCATGAGGGGCGAACACGAAGCCACCACCACCCGGTTCACGCCCCGCTCCCGGATGTCCTCCTGAATGATCTCCTGACCGGGATCGGAACACATGAACTTGTAATCGCGGGAGACCACCACATTGGGCAGCGTTGCCGCGAATTTCGCCACCTCCGAACAATTCACTTTCCCGGCGATGTTGATTCCGCAATGGCAGACATATACCCCGATCCGGGGCGCGTCGCCGTTGGTTTTCGCATTAGGCATGGACATGTTGACCTCCTTCTTGAGCCGCCACCGCCGGCCGCAAAGGAACAAACAAACGCTGCAATCCCAATTCGTTCTCCGGCAGCCCGAAGGCCATCCCCATCAACTGGGTGAAAAAGGCCACCGGCAGTTCGACCGGTTCTTCGAACCGCTGCGACATCCGGTCCTGGTAACATTCCAGGTTGAACTGGCACAACGGGCAGGCGGTGATGACCACATCGGCGCCGCGTTTCTTCGCTTCCCGCAAGAGGATGTAACTCAACCGCAAGCCCACTTCCTCGATCGTGCCCGTGAGCGACCCCCCGCAGCACCGGGTCTTCAGCGGCCAATCAACCGGTTCTCCGCCCAGCGCTTCCACCAGCCGATCCATCGATTGAGGATTGGTTTGATCGTCAAACGTGGCGTAAGGCCGGATGATCTGGCAGCCGTAGTAACTCGCGACCCGCAAGCCTTGAAGCGGCTTGGTGACCCGGGCTTTGATCGTGTCCAATCCGACCGCATTCACAAAAATGTCCAGCGGGTGCCGGATCTTCACCTTGCCTTTGTATTTCAGGCCGCCTACCTTGAGCGCGTCCCGGATTTTCTGGGCGTTGCCGTTCGATTCCGCCAAATAACGCTGCGCTTTGCACAACACCAGATAACACGCGGCGCAAGGGACCACCACTTCCGGGCGCGCCTTGGGATCGTTCGCGGTCCCTTGCCTTTCGGACAACGCCAGGTTGCGGGAGGCCAGCGCGTAGGCCTTCAACTCGTTTACCGCCATGTAAGCGGTCGCCCCGCAGCAGTTCCAATCCTCGACCTCCGTCAGGTTCAAACCCAAGGCCTGGAAGACCGCCCGGATCGACTCATCATACGGGCGTCCCGTGCTCTTCAACGAACATCCAGGGTAGTAGAGGTAATCCATCGGTGCTTCTCGCTTTCCAAGCGGCCCGCGCCGCTCAGGCCTTTTCCACGGCGTCCAAAATGGGTTTCAATTCGTTCCGCCGCTTGATTGATTCGATCTTCAGCCCCATGCGCCCCCGGCGCAACAAGTTCCAACCCAACAAAGCCTGCTTAAGCAGTTTGAATGGATTGGTCTTGAGGAACATCAGGGTGATCAGGATGCCTTCGTTGCTCCGCCCCCACCGCCGTACGATCTTGAAAAATTCGTGGGCCATCACCGGCGTAGCGAACCGTTTGGGATAAACTCCCTCGTCGATGGCCATTTGCTTGAAGGCGTACATCAGTTCCGTGATCTTGATTTTCTTGGGACAATCCACCGTGCAACTGTAACACGACGCGCACAGCCATATCGTTTTGCTTTGGAGAACCTCGTCCCGGAATCCCTCCCGGGTCATGGCCACCAGACGGCGCGGCGTAAAATCCATGTAAATGGTCAACGGGCAGGTCGAGCTGCACGTCCCACACTGGATGCACTGATGCAGATTCTCTCCTCCGTACAACTCGGCGATGCGCTTCCCAAACGTGGGATCCAACTCCGATTCGTACTTGATCTTCCGTTCACCCGTCCATACATTCATCGATGCTCTCCTTCCCGTTGCCAGGACCGGTATTTCTTTCCCATCGTTCTATCCCCTTTATTCCTCTCTTCTCCAATTCGTCAGTGGGCATAAAAAAACGCCTTTCCGGCTGCCAGAGAGATAGAGAAAAATTTAACTTATTCTTTGCGCGGATCATGATGCGGTTTTTCCCAAAAACCCGGGGAATGATTCGGGCTGTTCCTCTCAATGTAATTGACAGTCTCCTACCAGTCAAGCATGAGAAGACATATTTCCGGTAATTGGAGAACTTTTCTCACCAAATATTGAATATCTAGATCCCTATCCAATCCCATACGGACTAGATAAAACCACTGCTCATCTTGATTATATAAATTAAATAATATCAAACTATTCCAATCATTATAAATTCATAAATTTTAAAAAATAATTTCTCCAAACTATGAATTGCACCCCATTGCCCCCCATTCTGTATTCCAATTGATTCCACTTTTTTTCTCCACCTTTCCACTAGGCGCCATCTTGCGGTCTGTCGAAAAATATTGGATACTCTCACCATATCCCTGTGAAAAAAAGCGAGATATTTATCTAAGTTTATTTAATTGATAAATATTATCAAGATTTCTTTCCAATGCATTCCCATTGGATGAGAATTGGATAAAAATGAATCGAATTAGGCTTCTCCCGGGAGTAAATTCGTGATGGATCCTAAAACCATCTTGCTAGGAATCGACGTAGGGGCCACCAGCATCAAGGCGGGAGCGTTCTCCCCCGAAGGGCAACTGCTCGTCCTGGAAAGCGCTCCCAACTCGCCCACCCCCCAGCCGGGCGGCGCGCCCGAATGGCGGATCTGGGATCTGGAAGCCATCTGGTCGAAAGTCTGCGGCTGCACCCGCCGCCTGCGGGAGAGTTTGAGCGGCGCGGTTGAGGTCATGGGCGTGGCGGTCAGCGGTTTTGGCACCGACGGGGTACCCATGGCTTTGGACGGCCGCCAACTCTACCCCTGCATTAGCTGGCATTGTGCCCGGACCGTTCCCCAAGCGCGCCAAAGCAGTGCCATTCTAGGCGCACAACGGATCTACGAAATCACCGGGTACCACAACTATCCCATCAACACCCTGAACCGCCTTCTCTGGCTCAAGGAAAACGCCCCCGGAGTGCTTGAAAATACGGCTTACTGGCTGCATGTGCAGGACTATATCGTCTTCCGCCTGACTGGCGAATTCAGCACCGAGAGCACCATCGCTTCCACCACCATGTGCCTGCACCTGAAAAAGCGCGCGTGGGCGGAGGATCTGCTCTCCCAGGTGGGACTGACCTCCCGGATTTTCAGCCCCCTGTACGAATCCGGCTCGCGGGTGGGATCGGTCACCTCCACGGCCGCGGAAGAATCCGGTATTCCCAAAGGCGCCCCGGTGGCCACCGGCGGCCACGACACCGAACTGGCCATCCTGGGGGCGGGCATCCAACGCAAGGAAACCTTCCTCGACATCAACGGGACATGGGAAATCCTGATGGCCATCACCGATTTCTGCGATCCATCCGAATTCGGCCTTACCCACGGGCTGGATTGGGAATGCCACGCGGTGCCCGGGTGGTGGAACTGCCAGGCCCTGATGCTCGCCGGCGGGGCCATCGAATGGATCCGCCACCAGTTCTACCGCGACAGCCCGGACTACGCCACCCTGATGGATGAAGCCTCCCGCGCTCCCTTGGCCGCCAACCATGTGGTCCTGCTGCCCGCCTTCGTCCGGGGAATGGGCCCTGCCCAGGCGCACGATCCCCTGGGAGCACTGATCGGCTTGACCACCCAGACCACGCGCGAGGACATCGCCCGCGCCACGTTCGAGGGCCTTTCCTACCAGTTTTATCAGCAGATCCACGCCATCGAGCAGAGCCTGAACGTGCAGGCCGATTCCATCCGCGTGACCGGCGGCGGGCAAAAGAATCCTTTCTGGATGCAAATGAAGGCCAATATGTCCGGCCGCGCGCTGGATATAGTGCAAAACGTCGAATCCACCCTCTTGGGAGCAGCCATCCTGGCGGGCATCGGTGGCGGTGTGTACCGCGACGCCTTCGACGCGCTGGACGCCATCCCCATCCCCGTGGAAACCATCGAACCGGACCTCGCCGCGCACAACCGCTACCAGGAGCACTACGAGAAGGTCATCTCCAAAATTCCTGAATCCATGGAGAAGACCTTCCGGCTGATTCACGATTTTGCCTGAATCCGGATGGTCAGAGTAGCAGGAAGGGTTAACACGCCGCGCTGAATTCGTCAAAATGCTTCACCGGTCAGCCAAGGATTGAAACTCTGGGCTTTTTAGGGGGTCCCTTGAAAAGAACGCTAACCGGATTGGATCGTATCATTAAATTCTTCGAGTATTTTGCCGTCCCCGGGTTGGTTCGGCCCTGCAGCAGCCCAGAGCTTCAGCCCTGGGCAAAATCAGAACACCACCCAATATCGCCCGATTTTCTTTCCTGGGCAAAAAATCCGCCCAGGGATATTGAAAACCGCCACACAACGCCTACAATAATCCCCTGCGAACCACGAACGCATCCTGCCATGCCGGAGTGGTGGAAGTGGTAGACGCGCCAGACTCAAAATCTGGTGTCCTTCGGGACGTGAGGGTTCGAGTCCCTCCTCCGGCAGGATTTTCCCTTCATCATTATTTATTTCTTTACTTCATGTGCCCCTTCTTGGCGGGAATCCCCGGGGCTCATTTGGCCATTCCGAAAAAATGATGCCCAGGAATAGGTCCTGGGCATCGTCCCGTTTGCCACTCAATGCCTTATGCGGGTAGAGTCCTTACACCAGCCCCTGGTCGATCATGGCGTCGGCAACCTTCACAAAGCCGGCGATGTTCGCGCCCACCACGTAATTGCCGGGATAGCCGTATTCCTCGGCGGTCCGGCGGACGTTTTCATGAATGTTCACCATGATGCGGTGCAGATGCTGATCCACCTGCTCGCGCGGCCAGGACATGAACTGCGAATTCTGCGCCATTTCCAGGCCGGAAGTGGCTACTCCGCCGGCGTTGGCCGCCTTGCCCGGGCCGTAGAGGATCTTGTGCTCCAGAAAGATATCCACCGCCTCGGGTTCAGAAGGCATGTTCGCCCCCTCGCTGACCACGAAACAGCCGTTCTTGACCAGCGTCTTGGCTTCTTCGGCGTTGATCTCGTTCTGCGTGGCGCTGGGAAACGCGCACTGGCAAGGAATGTCCCATGGCCGCGCCCCCTCCTTGTAAGTAACTCCCTTGAATTTCTCCGCGTACTCCCGGATGCGCCCGCGCCGTACGTTTTTGAGTTCCATGACCCAGGCCAGCTTCTCGGCGTCGATACCTGCTGGATCGTAAATGGTGCCGTTGGAGTCAGAGAGGGTGACCGCCTTGCCACCTAACTGGTTTAGTTTTTCCACCGTGTATTGGGCCACGTTGCCAGAGCCGGAAACCGCGCAAATCTTGCCCTCCAGGGAATCCCCCCGGGTTTTCAACATCTCTTCGGCGAAATAAACCGCCCCGTAACCAGTCGCCTCGGGACGGATCAGCGACCCGCCCCAGTTCAGCCCCTTGCCGGTCAACACGCCGGAAAATTCATTCCGCAAGCGCTTATACTGCCCGAACAAGTAGCCGATTTCCCGGCCGCCCACGCCGATGTCCCCCGCGGGCACGTCGGTCAACGGCCCGATGTGGCGCTGGAGCTCCGTCATGAAGGACTGGCAGAAACGCATGACCTCATTGTCCGACTTGCCCTTCGGATCGAAATCCGATCCACCCTTGGCGCCGCCCATGGAAATCGTGGTCAGCGAATTTTTGAACGTCTGCTCGAAGGCCAAGAATTTCAGGATGCCCAAATTGACGGTGGGGTGGAACCGCAACCCTCCCTTGTACGGTCCGATGGCGCTGTTGAACTCGATCCGGAATCCGCGGTTGACCTGGATTTCTCCCCGGTCATCAAACCAGGGCACGCGGAATAGGATGACCCGTTCCGGTTCGGTGATCCGCTCCAGGATGCGGTTCTTCTGATACTTAGGGTGACGGCTGAGCACCGGTTCCAGGGACTCCAAGACTTCTTTCACGGCTTGGAGGAATTCGGGTTCGGAAGGATTCCTCTGAGAGACCATTTGCACCACATCAGACGCGTAGGACATCGAATTCTCCTTGAATTTGCGCCCTGTTTCGGAGAGGGGGCGAGATGGTTTGACTTGTTTTCGGACTGACTTACTGGGACAGATTTGATAATTATGCGACTATTGATATTGGCAACATGGTGCCAAATATAATTGGAATTAGAATTCCGGTCAAGAGGCAATAGAAAATTTTGAGTTTTTTTGGCACTTCCCGTGGACGATGCACGGTTACCCAGAAAAATCCACCGGTTTTTCATGGATGCCGGTTGAGAGACTCCCGATTTATTCCACTCACCAGAGAAAAGGCCTAACGGAAGGGTAACGGACCACGTCTTTTTTTTTATTCCGTAAGGCGCGTATCCCGGCCCTCCTCCCTCTGATCCACTTACTTGAGACAAATCGATTGAATACCAGGGAATGAATCGTGGGCTTGAGGCCGCCGATGTCCATGAAAGTAGATCGATCTCATTCCATCTCTCAACCCATGTGAGAATGCGTTTGATGGTTTCAATAAGCTTTGATGGATTCAACAAGATTCTATGGAAGGGCCGGCTTGATCATCAGGAGCGCCTGATCCAGAGATTGCCAATTGCGGATGAATTCCCCTGGCTTTCAAGGAATCTTTGTCTATTATTATGGTATGGAATGCCGGATATCTGCCAAATATTCGGACGAAAGTTGAAAATATAATGGTCAATAAATAGGATTTTTGCCATTAAAAGGCGAATTCAGCCACATTAAAGAGACCCAATAGATATTTTTTCGCCAAATCGAGATCCTCCATGGTCGAAATCAGCCAAAAACAAAAAATCGCCATTCTCCGGGTGTTGCGCGATGCCCGGGAGCCTATCGGCAGTTCGATTATTGCGGAAGAAATCAAGGATTACGGCTTTGAACTCAGCGGCCGCACCATCCGCCTCTATCTTCAGGAGCTGGAAAACCAGGGTTTCGTGACCTCGGCCAAGCGCGGCCGGGACGGCGGCCGCACCATCACGCAACTCGGTTACGAAGAAATCCGCAACGCCCTGGTCAACGAACGGGTAGGTTTCATGGCCAGCCGGATCGAAGCGTTGGCCTGCCAGGTGACTTTCAATCCAGCTACCCGTGAAGGACACATCGTTCTCAACGTCACGCTGCTGGATCAGACCCATTTGGCCGCCGCCGTCCGGGAAATGCTGCCGGTGTTCGAGGCAGGGCTAGGGATGGGCCATTACGCCGTGCTCATCGAAGGGGGCGAACGGCTGGGAGGATTTTATATCCCCCCCGGCAAAGTAGGTATCGGCACGATCTGCAGTGTCACTGTGAATGGCATTTTACTGGGTGCCCGGGTGCCGGTGGCCTCCCGCTTCGGCGGGGTTTTGGAAATCAACCAAGGCAAGCCCTTCCGGTTCACCGATGTGATCTACTACAACGGTACCACCCTCGATCCGTTGGAAATCTTCATCAAGGGGGGCCTGACCCGGGTGAGCGCGGCCGCCCGCCAGGGACAAGGACGCATTGGCGCCAGCTTCCGCGAGGTCCCCAATGTCTCCCTGCCTGTGGTGGAGCGGATTCAAGCAGAACTGGAGCCGACCGGCATGGGCCGGGGCATCTTTCTCGGCAAACCGCACCAACCCCTGCTCGATTTTCAGGTGGAAGAAGGAAAGACCGGCATGATCGTCACCGGCGGATTGAATCCCGTCGCCGCCATCGAGGAGGCGGGGATCCCCACCCTGAGCTACGCCCTCTCCACCCTCTACGAATTCGAGAAAATGACGCATTATCAAGAACTGTTCCGCATGACGGCCCGCCATACGGCGTGAATGGACCATTGGAATGAGCCTCTTACAAGATCCCTCGATGTGCAACCGCTCTCTTCCGCTCAGCACCGGCCTGCCCGCGTTGGATGCAATCCTCCAGCAAATCCGCCCCGGTGACAATATCGTCTGGCAAGTGGACCGCATCGAGGATTACCAAGCCTTCGTGCATCCCTTCGTGCAATACGCCATCCAGGCGGGTTTCAAGATCTTCTATATCCGCTTCGCCCGGCATAGGGAACTCACGCCGGAGCAGCCCGGCGTCACGCGCATCCAACTCTATCCGGATCAAGGTTTTGAATATTTCATCAACCGCATCCATGAAACCATTTGGCATGAGGGAGAAGGCGCATATTTCATCTTCGATTCGCTCTCGGAACTGGCCTATGACTGCTACAGCGACCGCATGGTCGGCAACTTTTTCATGCTGACTTGTCCCTTTCTATTAAAGCGGAGAGCCGTCGCCTATTTCGCCGTTTTGCGGAATTTTCATTCCTATCACGCCGCCTCGCCCATCGCCGAAACCACTCAGATCCTGGTGGACGTGTACCGCTATCAAGACCGGCTCTACATCCATCCTTTGAAAGTCAGCGGCCGCCATTCTCCCGCCATTCACCAGTTGCACCGCTGGGATGAAGACCGCTTTACCCTCATCACTGAAAGCCTGCACGCCGCCGAAGTGCTCGCTTCGGTCCCCTGGCCTGGCTTTGATTCCACCCTCTACCAGATGGGCGCGTGGAACCGGGTCTTTCTGCGCGCGGAAGAGATCTGGGCCGAGCATCAACACCAGCCGGTCTCCCTGGAGCCGGTGGAAAAAGCCACGGTGCAATTGCTGCGTATGACGTTCTCCCAAGACGAACGGCTGCACCGCATCGCCCGGCAGTACCTGCGGCTGCCTGATTTGCTGGCCATGCGCAAACGCATGATCGGCACCGGCCACATCGGCGGCAAAACCGCCGGGATGCTTGTGGCGCGCGCCATCCTGCGCGAATCGGATCCGCGCTGGGAATCGGTTTTCGAGATCCACGATTCGTTTTACATCGCGTCCGAGGTCTTTTACACGTTCCTGGTCCTCAACGATTGTTGGTGGCTGCGCCGCAAGCAAAAAAATCCCCAGGAGTTCATGGACGTGCGGTACAAGGCGCAACAACGGATCCTGGACGGCAATTTTCCGGATTACATCGTGCGCCGCTTCGAAGCCATGCTGGATTACTTCGGCCAATCACCCATGATCGTGCGCTCCAGCAGCCTGTTGGAAGACAGTTTCGGCAACATGTTCGCCGGGCAGTACGAAACCATATTCCTTCCCAACCAGGGCACCCGCGTCAAACGGCTGGCCCGCTTCATCGAAGCCGTGAAACGCATTTACGCCAGCAGCATGTCGGAAGAAGTGCTGGCCTACCGCGCCTCCCGGGGCAACCTCGACCAGGATGAGCAAATGGCCATTCTGGTTCAGCGCGTTTCGGGCGCGCGGTACGGACCTTATTTTTATCCGCACTTGGCCGGCATGGGCTACTCCTTCAATCCGTACGTTTGGAGCCGCTTGATCGATCCCCAGGCAGGCATGGTGCGCGTCGTGTTCGGCCTCGGCACCCGGGCCGTAAACTCCCGGCCGGACGACTACACCCGCGTGGTAGCCCTCAACGCGCCCAACCGGCGGCCCGAAAACGGCTCGGACCAGGTACGCCGGTACACGCAGCGCAATGTGGATGTCATCGATTTGGAAGCCAACCGCCTGGTCACTGTCCCCTTCGCGGAACTGGCCGCGAACCATCCCTCCTTCCCCACCACCATGTTTCTGTCGGGTGAAGAGATTTTCCAAGGCTTATCCGGTGAAACGCGCCACTCCACGGAACCGGCCCTTTCCTTCGACCGTATCTTCAACGAAACCAACCTGCTCTCTGATCTCCGGGCCATGCTCCAAACTTTGCACACCGCCTACGAAGCTCCCGTGGAAATCGAATTCACCGCGAATTTCACCAGCCCTAAGGAATACAAAATCAATCTCCTGCAATGCCGCCCCTTCCAGCCCAAGGGCGGACTGCCGGCACACGATCCGCCGCCGGACCTGCCCCGGGACCGCGTGCTCTTCCGCGCCCCCGCCGCGGTGATGGGACGCAGCCGCTGCGACCGGGTCCACCGGGTGATCCTTGTCCGGCTCGATGCCTACAGCGCCATGCCGCTCAATGACCGTTATTCGTTGGCCCGGGTGGTGGGGCAACTCGCGCGGCGGCGGGATCCGCCGTTCCCCGGGAATATCCTCCTGCTGGGACCCGGACGCTGGGGCACCACCACGCCGTCGCTCGGCGTGCCGGTCTCGTTCGCCGAGATCAGCGGGGTCGCCATGCTAGGAGAAATCGCCGCCATGCGCGACGACTTGATACCCGAAATCTCCCTGGGCACCCATTTCTTCAGCAACCTGGTGGAGTTGGACATCCTGTATTTCGCCCTGGATCCGCGCAAGGAGGGATATTTCTTGAATGAAGAACTCCTGGTGGAGCGGGAAAACCGGCTGGTGGACCTGCTCCCTTCCGCGGCCCGGTTTGCCGAAACGCTCAAGGTGGTGGATTTCCCTGAGTCCGAAACGCTGATTTTCTATGCCGACGCCATCGAACAAAAAGTAGTGTGTTATATGAACCGGGGTGGGGAGAGAATCTGAAAGAATGGAAGTTTGCGCTTGAGAGACGGCCTTCCCCGCTGACCGTCTCCTTCGCGGTCGCAACTTCTCTGCGGGGAATTTTCAAACAATTCCCCGTTCATTCCAAGAAACAAACCGCCTGTTGCGTTTTGGGATCGGCAAAGACCTGGATCATCCGGCCGTCTTGATGAGCGTCGATGATCTTGATCAACCCGTCATACTCGGCCGCCTCGGGAACCAGACCGGCTAGCTGATTGGGGGTTTGTTGAAAATAGGCTTCGTTGAATTCCGCCCGGGGATCATTGGGAAACAGGGGCAGATAGATTATCTCATCCTCCACCAAATCCAGGAAAAAGTGGCTGCCATAGGATACCTCGGGCAGGTGGCCGGATTCCTCCCGCGCGATTTCCACCAGGATCGACGTGTTGTTGATGTCCGCGTAATGCACATTGACCCCTTGCTCGATATTGCTGCTCCCCCACCGGCCCGGTCCCATCATGAGCACTTTGCCTTGCTGAATGCGGGGATGCGCGTTAATCAAGCCGATTATCCGGCCCAGCGACTTTTTCACCGGCACCGGCGCGTCGTGATACCGCTGGGGATCGATATAAATCACATACTGGATGTGGGAGACCACGCCGCCGTTCACAATCCGGCTCGACCGGAACAACACCCGTTCACGGGGAATATTGGACGGCAAGCTCACCTGGAGGCTGGCCAGCCCGGGCAGGGTCATGGGCCGGCACTGCAACAGATTGACGCTCACCCGCCCCCCCGGGTGGATGAACGCCGTAAATTCCGTATCGATGGGCCGGCCGTATGCCCGCGCCAAGATCTCCAGCATCCGCCCGATGATTTTCACCAGGCCGGTTTGGCGGATTAAATTGTTAAAGGTGAGCACACATTCCTCCGCCTCGCCGTCAAGAAATGGCGACGATGGATCGATAAGGCAACCGTCTTTCATCAACGAGACATACAAATGCTGATTGGGGTAATCCCTTCCGGCAAGAATATCCGCCGCGTGGAGGGTCACCAAGTCATTGCGGTCCAAATCGAGCAGATCAACTTCGCGCTGCGAGTATTTGACCACCTTCGCGCCGGTCTCGGGCCGCAGCTCGGGATGACTGATGGCGATCAGCCGGGGATAATCCCCTCCCGTCCGGTCCACCGCCCGCGTCCCCAGGCCGAACACGAGACGGATCATGCCTCGGCTGGGATCGATCCGGTTTGTCCAGGCGTACAGGTTATGGGAAAACGCCACCCCGGCGAGAGGGGGGAAGAAGTACCGCTGGTACTGCATGCCGGAAACCCGCTGCACCAGCAACGCCATCTGCTCGTCGCGGTCGCTGAGACCCCGCTTGCGGCGGTAGGAGAGCGCGTCCAGATTCAGCGCGCTGGCGTACACCAGCTTGACCGCCCGAAGGAACGCCTGCAACCGTTCTTCCGGACTCCCCTGGTTACAACAAAATTCACTGCGGTACTTTCCCGCAAAGGCGTTGCCGAAACTGTCCTCCAACATGCTGCTGGAACGCACAATGATGGGCGCCTGGCCGAAATACTCCAACATATTTTGAAACTGATCGAGGATATCGTGCGGAAAATGGCCTTCCAAAAAGCGATTTTCCACTTCCTCGTATTCCTCGCGCGAGATCTGCGCCCCCCGCGAGAGTTGCATCTTCAGCCGGAACAGGTTGTTCCGAACCAGGAAGGTGAAAAAGACATCGGAACCGATATAAAACGAATCGTGCTCCTCCATGATCCGGGTATACTCGGATTCGCCCATCTCCCGTTTCAAGATGCTCCGCGCCAGCAGCATCCCCGCCGCTTTCCCGCCGATCCGGCCTGTGCCGATAATGCGGTTGCGGATGGCGAACAAATCCTCCTGGGTGAAATAGGTCTCGGCCAGGTCCAAAAATTCGGGATGCGTGCCGAGGATCATGCGCGCCAGTTCCTGTTTCAGCGACATGATTTCCGGCCGGGCGCTAAGGGGAACGGCATCGTCCTCGTAAAATTGGGTCAGTTTGCGGTAGACCGCTTCCCAGGGCGCGATGGATTCGGCGCCGGCGCGCAGAGGCGACTTTTGTGATAAGGACACCGCTCGCGCGGCGTCCCCGCTTTGAAACAACGGCAGAAACGCCTCTCCGTCGAGCGCATGGGGCAGGAACATTTGGGATGAATAGCGGTCCCAAACCTTCAGAGCATGAAAATATTTCGTGTCCCCGGCGCGGTAGAGATTGATTAACAATTGGGTCGTGTCGCGGATGCGGGCCACCGCGCTGTCGTCATGATCGCCCAGTTTCAAGGCGAAATAGGCCACCGTATCCAACTCGAACAAAAACGGGCAGGTGAGCTGAAAGAAATTGGCCAACAATTCATCCGTCGCCCATTCGGCCACCAGCGAGGAAAGGTTATCAAAAACGTAAAAATATTGGCGGCCCCGCGCCTCGATGATCCGGTGCACCTGCTCGCTGAAATAATCGAATCCCGGACTGGGATCCACCTCCACGATTTCCAATCCCGCCCGCGGTTCGAGCACCGGGGGATGCGGCGCGAACCGCATATACACGCACGGGTAACCATCCTGGATGGATTGACGGATAAACACCCGGGCGACCTGGCAGTAATCCTCCAAATGGCTGATCTGCCAGACGACATTGTCGCCCAGCCGGATGTTCTGCAGGATTTGATCCAACGCGGGTATTCCGCTGCGAATGCTTTTGGCTTTCATCGGGATCCCCTGCCCGCCGGGTTCCCCCGGGGCGGACCGTCCGGGGCCGCCGCTCCGGTCAATACACCCATCCGCGGAGCTTCATGGCTTCGATGACGCGGAGCACGGCCACCACATAGGCCGCTTTGCGCATGTCGATGGAGAAACGCTTCGAGGCGTTCAACACCGCCTGGTATGAAGCGCTCATCTTGCGGTCCAGCCGCTCGTACACGACGTCCTTATCCCAATAATACATATAGGCGTTTTGCACCATTTCAAAATAGGATACGGTGACGCCGCCCGCGTTGCACAGAAAGTCCGGAATGATATGCACGCCTTTTTGATTCAAAATGGCGTCGGCTTCGGGCGTGGTGGGCCCATTGGCCAATTCGGCGACGATACGGGCCTTGATCTCACACGCGTTGCGGCCCGTGATCACGTTCTCCAGGGCGGCGGGGATCAACACATCCACTTCCAGCGCCAGCAGGTCCTCGTGCGCGATGGATTCCGCTTCCTGAAACCCCACCACCGAACCGGTCTGGGCCTTGTGTTTGCGGACGGCTTCCACGTCCAGGCCGTTGGGATTATGAATTCCTCCCTGCGAATCACTGACCGCCACGACCTTGCTGCCCAGCATGGACGATACCAAATGGGCCGCGAAATACCCCGCGTTGCCGAATCCCTGCACGGCGACGGTGGCCCCGGCGAGCGGCACGCCGAATTCTTCCGCCGCTTGGCGGATGGTATACATCGCCCCCATGGCCGCCGCGTCGGACCGCCCGGCCGATCCCCCCACCGCCAGAGGCTTGCCCGTAATCACTCCGAACTGGGACCGCTGAGTCAGTTTGACGTACTCGTCCATCATCCAGGCCATCACCTGAGGATCGGTATACACATCCGGCGCGGGAATATCCTTATCCGGCCCCAGGACCTCGCTCATGCGGTCCACGTACATACGGCTGAGGCGTTCCAATTCCGGCTTGGACATTTCCTTGGGATTGCACATCACGCCGCCGCCCGCCCCCCCCAGCGGCAGATTCAACAAAGCGCATTTCCAGGTCATCCACGCGGCATGGGCGCGGACATTGTCGATCGTTTTGTCCGGATGGAACCGGATGCCGCCTTTCGTCGGCCCCTTGGCATTGTTGTATTGCACCCGGTACCCCTGAAACACGCGGATCGAGCCATCATCCATGCGCACCGGAATGGAAATATGAATTTCGCGCATCGGGACACGGAGCATTTGATGGACGGCCTTATCTAATTGGAGAATCGCGGCGCATTCATCCAGCTGTTTTTGGGCGATTTCAAAGGCGTTGTTCAATTCCGGCATCTGTTCCCTCCATTCCCAGGGCCGCTGCGGCCAACCGGTGTGCTTCCTTGGTTTGATCCGCATGAGCCGGGCCGATTCATACGGACACGGAAATCCTCTCTGGGGATGGTCCTTCCGGGGCGGAGAACATTGGAAGAATCCCCTTTCCGTTTCGCGCGGGGCGGTTGTTAATCATACCCCCGTTTCCGCCATGGTTAAGGACGCCAGGAATCCTCGGCCGGCGCGGCGAGACGGTTCTCCACCGGCGGGGAGGAAGAACGGGGAATCACCTGGTTTGTGGACGGGATCTCATCCCGGGAGATGATCCCGGGACGCCACACGTCATCACACAGGGACAACAAGTCATGCACCCCCTTCAGGTCTCCCCGCGGCTGAGGCGCCCGATAGCCTTCCTGTACAACGGCTCCCAGTGTCTCCTTCTGTAACTGCTCGCTGAACCGGCGCAACAACCATTGGCAAGCCGCCTCGGAATCCGCGTTCGCGTCCTGGCCGCAATACCGGACCACAACCCCATGCAAATCCATGATCATATCCCGCGCGGGGCCGGTGGTTTCCCCGATCTCCTCGGCAGCGGTGCGGCACAGGGCCGCGGCCTTTTCCGGCTCGCCTTGCGCGCAATGCGCCATGGCCAGCAGATGCAAGGTCAAGTAATGCAGTTTGGAATCCACTTGGGGGAGTTTTTGAAACGGCGCTTTCCGGACAATCGCCAAGGCTTCCTCATACGCGCGGACGGCGGGGGCGTATTGCCCGTTCAGGTGATATACCAATCCCAAATGATCAAGACTCTTGCACACCACTAGATCGGACAGCCCGTACAGGTTCCGTTCCAAGGCCAGGGACCGCTGCAGAAAATCCACCGCCTTCTCGAACTGCCCCACCGCGAAATAAAAAACCCCCAGGAGTTTCAACTGCTGCGCGTGGTAGGCGTTCGGCGGGGGATACGCCTCCGTTTCCTGCAGCGCGGTCAAAAAACATTGTTCCGCCTCGTGGTAATGCCCCTCCTGGAACCGGTGTTTGCCCGCTTCCACGCTTTGCGCCAATGCCGCGTAACTCATGGCCTACGACTCCTTCTTGGCGGCCCGGGCCGCAATGCGTGCTTCCCGCATGGCGCCAAATAGTATCCACTCGTGAAATCCCCGGCTGCCCGGACCTGCATATTATAATTACGTTGTCCATTCTGCAAATACGGGAGACCCGGTGGATCGGCGGGAAATGTTCGTTTGATCCGGAATGGCCGGTCTGGCAAAGGAGGGCAAACGGAAACACCGGAGGGAAAAAGACGGAAAGAAAGCGGGCCGGAACCAGAGACTGCCAGGACTGTTCTCTCGCGCCGCCTCAGCCGCCTTCTTTTCACCCGCCCCTCCTCCCCTCAATTCTCGCGCAAGGCAGCGAAGAGATTCTCCAAGTCTTTCCGGTTGGCGATGGAATCGCACCGGAGGTCAAAGCGCCCGGTCCGCCATAGCCTCCATCCCACGCGGTAGTGTTTGAACATCTTCAGGGGATTGGTTCGCAGATACATGCGGAAAATCAGCCACGCCTCATTGCTGCGCCCATATTTCAAAATGAAGCGGAAGAACTCATAGGCCAGGTTGGGAATGGGGAAACGGCTGGGATAGACTTTCTCCTCGATCGCCCGCTGCTTCAAAGCATACATCACGCTGGTGATGTCCACCTCCTTGGGACAGTCCACGCTACAGGAGTAGCATGACGCGCACAACCAGATGGTAAAAGATTGAAGCACTTCTTCCTTGAATCCCTCCCGGGTCATGGCGATCAGCCGGCGCGGAGTGTAATCCATATACAAGGTCAGGGGGCAGGTGGAACTGCAAGTCCCGCACTGGATGCAATCCGTGAAAGTCTTGCCCAAGGCCTGATCCGCGACCTCCCGGGCGAATTCCGGATGCAATTCCGATTCGTACTTGATGGTTCGGGTGATCATGGCCGCTCTCCTTTTTCATCGTCTTGCCCGCCGGGCTGGGTAAAAACAGATTCAGTGCTTCCCGTGCGGCGATCCACGAAACAATACGGCGATCGGCTCCTCTCCCTCCCAAATCATTCGTTACATTGTATAAGACGGCGATAGGGCATGTCAAATCATCTCCTTCACATCACACTCCCCTCAGGGCGCCGGCTAGAAGCAGTGATATGCCATCACCCGGATTTCCTGGGATTCCCAATTCACCAAAAAAATCCACCCACCTTTGAAATTTCTGTTGTCCGCTTGCGTATAGGTACTAACAGCGAACTGGGATCAACCAGACAAAAGCCAAAAGGAGAACCTATCATGTCCCCGCAATTGTCATCGTACTGCAAAACCGGATTGTTCTTGGCCCTGACGGCAGTCTTATGCCTCGGGGGAGTCCCCATGGCCCCAGCGGCTCCAGTAGATGAATCCATCCTGCGCGTCGAGATCCAAGCCAAGGATGTGGAAACAGTCAAAATCTCTGTCCCGTTATCCATTATGGATACCGTCTACAAGGTCCTGCCCAAGGACATCCTGCGCATCTGCCGCGAATTGAAACTCACTCCCGATGTCATCCGCAAAGAATTCGCTCAGATGGAAGGCGAGGATATTGTGCGCATCACCGGCGAGGAGAATATCCGGGTATGGATTGAACCGGTGACTCCGGAAAAACAAAAAGATCTTGGATTCGTACGGGTCTTCGTGAAGGAACACGACCATGAAGTGAACGTTTGCGTTCCCCGCGGACTGGTCGAGCTGGTGGGCCAGGTGATCAAAGGTCTCGGCCTGGTGGACAAACATGTCGAACTGCCCAAGGAATTGACCGAGTTGCATGTCGTGCATGAAACGAACGATTCCGAAGAAAATTAAAAATCAACTCCGGATCAAATCAATCCCGGATTACTCCCTATTCCCAGGTGGAAGCGCCGTTACCGAGACGCCACGCGCTTCCACCTTTTTTTGCGTTCAGCCCCTCGATGCCGCGATTCACCCTTGCCCATCCCCCATGGGAATAAATTGGCTATCATGCTCCCATTCCAAATCTCCCCGATTCGAGGATGTTTGTATGCCCCTCCACCAATATTTCATTGTCCTGTCGGATAATACCGTCCTGGTAGCCACTTTCGATCCGGCCTCGAACAAGCGTCAAATCTATCACTTGACGAGTTGGCTCCATTCGGACACGCCCGCGCCGGCGGTGGACTCGGCGGAAGCCTGGCTGGAAGCCAACGGCTCGGCCGTGGACTCGGTCTATGCCATCGAGCCCGGAACCCGGACCGTCTCGTTCGACACCAAACACCTCCTGGAATACACCGAGTTGATCGACGAGATGAAACTGTATTGAGACGGCAACTCCCATATCCCCTCTCCCTCGGCCAGAGGGCCAGGGTGAGGGAATTTTTGCAGAGGCCGACCTGGGTGTCCGCCCGAATCATCGTGGAGGGAATGAATTCTTCACCAGCTGGTACGCGCCGGCCGGATGAACCGGTTCTTTTCTTCCCCGTTCATGGCATAATGGCCCAACCATGCCGCGGGGCCCGTAAAAACTCCGCGGAAGTTCCTTTCTGAGGTGTCGAGCATGAAACGAATCACAAGTGGATTGGCGTTCTGGATAATCGTGGCCGGCGCGGTGGGATTTACCGCCTCCGCCGCGACGGTAACCGAAGTAAAACCCGGTGTCTTTTTCCGGGTGACGGACCAGGGATGCAACAACGGCTGGATCATCTTTCAAGATTACGTGCTGGTCATCGACTCGAACATCCCCAACGAAGCGGTCCGGGTGATCGAGGATATCCACAAGACCACGGACAAGCCCATCCGCTTCGTGTTCGACACCCACCACCACTGGGACCACAGTTACGGTAACGCCCTCTTCGTCCGCGAGGGAGCAACAGTGGTGGCCCAGCGGCTCTGCGCGGAAAAACTCAAAACCATGGACGCCGAGTTTACGGGATTTATGGAATCGAACGATGCCAACAAGCCATTCAAGGACCTGGGTCTTGCCCATGCCAGCCTGGTGTTCGACGACCGGATGGTCTTCGACGACGGGACCCGGCGCGTCGAGTTGCTGTATTACGGGCACGGCCATACCGCGGGAGACGCGGTGGCCTATCTGCCCAAGGAGAAGATCCTCTTCACCGGCGATTCCTGCGTGAACGGCGCGTTCAACTATTTCGGTGACGCGTACAGCGAAAAGTGGATCGAGCTGCTGGAGGAGTTCGAGGGTCTGGACGTGGAAACCATCTGCCCCGGCCATGGCGAAAAAGCGGGGAGGAATCTGTTGAAAACGCAGAAGGAGTATTTCCTCCAACTGCGGGAACAGGTGCAAAAAGGCGTCGACGCCGGAATGTCCCTGGAAGCGATCCAACAAAGCATCGATATCCCCCTCTACAAAAAATGGACGGGCATCGATCCCCCCAAGGACCACGCCGAACATATTTACAAGGAAATGACGGGATTGATCATCCCCTGGCAACTGGCCGAGCTGAACCTCGTCGAAGGGCCCTCACCCACGCGGGACACGCCCGGCTGGACGCCCCCCAGGAAAATCGTCACTCGGACCACGGATGAAAAAGAACTGACCGCGTTGAAGCGGGTGGCCCCCCATGTGGAGATCGTCAGCGTCCGCTCGAACCGGGAGATGCTTCAGGCTATCGCGGATGCCGACGGCGCGGAAGAACCGATCCCCCGGGAGATTTTCGCCTCGGCGAAAAAACTCCGTTGGGTGCATTCCCGCAGCGCCGGCGTGGAGGATGTGCTCTTCCCGGACTTCGTCCAGAGCGATGTCATCCTCACCAACGGCAAGGCCACGCACGGCGCGACGATCGCCGACCACGTGCTGGGCTTCATGCTCCTGTTCAGCAAGGGATTGGCCGCGCAATACCGCGAGCAGCTCCAAGGCCGGTGGCGTCACGTCAGCCTTCCGCCTCAACAAACCCTGGAGGGCCAGACTCTGCTGATTCTAGGGCTGGGCGGTATCGGGCGCGAAACGGCCCGGCGGGCCGCGGGATTCGGCATGAAGATCCTCGCCGTGGATTACAACCGCGGCGACAAACCGCACTATGTCACGTATATCGGCCTGCCGGACGAACTGCACGGCCTGCTGCCGCGGGCGGATTTCGTGCTCAGCACGGTCCCTCTCACCACACAGACCTTCCGTTATTTCGATAAGGATTGCTTCGCGAAAATGAAGCCGTCGGCCTATTTCATCAACGTGGGCCGCGGCCAAACCGTCAATCAGGATGACCTGGTGGAGGCCCTGAAGAACCAACGCATCGCCGGGGCGGCGCTCGATGTCACGGATCCCGAACCGCTGCCGCCGGACCATCCCCTGTGGACGATGGACAACGTGATCATCACCCCCCACATGTCCGGCCGCACGGTGCAAACCGCATTACTAAGGAAACTGCTGTTCCGCGAAAACGTCCGCCGCTTTGCCCACGGCGAACCGTTATTGAACGTAGTGGACAAAGTGAAGGGATATTGATCCGTCACCACCGCCATACGTCGCCCGTCAGCGGATCCATATACGTCCGCGCCGCGGGCACGCGGCGGAAACGGGGTAACGCCGGTGACTTTTCAGCCACTGTCACGGCCCGGAGCGCGGCCGCCAACGGTTCCAGCATCTTCCACCGGGCAATCTTGGATTGGCTCAAATACCGCCGGTCTAACTCGATCTGCACCGCTTGCACGCGGGGCTCCCTCCCATAGGCCTGGGTCACAAATGCCCCTTGGTAAAAACCTTGGGTGATCACCCGGCATCCGCTTTGTTCAAGAATGGACTGCATCGCGAGCAAAACCGCCGCATCGCAACTGCGTCCCTGGTCTGTCCCCAAATAAATTACCGGGCGGAGTTCCTGCGCGTGGGCCGGCAGGGGATTCGTGCTGTGCAGGCTGATCAATACCGCCTGGCCGAACCGCTTCACGTTTTCCTCCACCCGCTTCCGCAGTTCATCATGATAAGGATACCAATAGCGCCGGAGGCGTTTTTCCACTTCTTCCGGCTCGAGCGGCGGATCATACAAGCGGACCACACGGCGGCGCGTCCGGAGGAAGGGGACGATCACCCCCCCGTCCTCGTAAATCCGCGCGCCCGGCCAACGGGGACACACCCGCGCGTCCACCCGGTCCGCCCCCCGGTTCAGATCACACACCAGGCGCGAATACCGGGACGCCACAACAACGCCCCCCACGTTCCACAGCAGAAATTCTTCCGCGATGGCAATGTGGTTATCCCACCGCCGGCGGGCCGCCTTGGCCAAACGGGAATGCACCAGGCATTCCGGGGGAACCCAGCGGCCATGATGCGGCGATTCCAACACCATGTTGCGGGTTTCGCCCGGAATCAGGGTAAATGGCGCAAAATCCATGGCGGGACGTGATTTCCTCATCTCTTCCCTTCCCTAGGGAAAGCATCTTTTGATAAGGTCATGATACGCGAAATGCGCGAATGCCGGAATAATGAAAGGAGAAAAAAAGTGAAACGCCGAGACTTTCACCGGACCGCGCTCGCCATGGGAGCCTGGAGTCTCACCGCCGCGCAGGCCACTTCTGTTCAAGGCGCGAACGACCGGATCCGGGTGGCGGTGATCGGTTGCGGCGTGCGGGGTTCGCAGCACATCGCCGACATCCTGGCGTGCCGGGAAATGGGCGTGGAGATCAGCCACGTGTGCGACGTGTGGCGCGGGGCGCGGGAAACCGCCGTAGCCGCTGTGAAAAAAGGGCAAAACGCGCCCGTCCACGCCGTGGAGGATTACCGCGTCATCCTCGCGCATCCCGAGGTCAACGCGGTAACCATCGCCACGCCCGACTTCAGCCACGCGAAGATCCTCAAAGAAGCGGCCGAGGCCGGCAAGGACGCCTACTGCGAAAAACCCATGGCGGTGGATCTGCAAGAAGCCCTGGCCGCCGTGGACGCCGTCCGCGCCAACCAACGCGTGGTGCAATCCGGCACCCAATACCGCAGCGACGGCCACTTCATCGCCTGCGCGAGCGCGGTCCACTCCGGCGTGCTAGGCTTGATCACCCGGATCGCCATCGCCCAAAACTTCAACGAGCCCCGGTGGCGCAAAGCGTATGACGACGTGCGGGAAGACGACGTGAATTGGCCGCTCTTCGAACTGCATCACGGCCCGCATCCGTTCAGCGCCAAGAAGTTCCGCCGCTGGTATCTGTACCGGGATTACACCAACGGTCTGCCGGGGCTGTGGATGTCGCATTACCTCAACGCCGTGGCCTGGTTCATGCAGGATCTCTTCCCCGCCGAAGTGGTGTGCAGCGCGGCGGTGCGGCGGTGGGGCGACGATGGCCGCGAGACCGAAGACACCCTCAGCGCCATTCTCGATTATCCCTCCGGATTTCAACTCAACTTTTCCATGAGCTTGTGCAACTCGGCCGACACGCATTTCATCCTCTATGGCAGCAACGGCAAACTGGACGTGTGGAAGCGGGAACTCTCCGGCGATGGGGGCGGCGGCCCGGATCAAATCAAGGAAACGCGTGTCCTTCCACCCGAAAATCCGCCCAACAGCCATATGGCCGATTTTCTCGATTGCGTCCGCACCCGCCAGGATCCCCGCTGCCCGGTGGAGATGGGCCTGGCCCATTCCGTGGCTGGCATCCTGTGCGCCGAATCCAACCGCCTGGGCAAACGCCTGCGTTACAATCCTGAAAAACGGGAGATTGTATAAGTTTATCAAGGAATGATGGGATTCGATTCTATTGAGATCTCGCGATGAGGCCCACACGCATACGCCAAAAGCGCGCGGGGAGTTCACGCATGACTACGCCCTATAACGACGGCGAGACATGTACAGATTCCTTATCCTTCCGAATCCTTAACCCCCTTCATTAAATTTCTCCCATGTTCACTTTTTCTGGGTGGCTTAAACAATCGGTGCGCAAAATCTGCCCTTTTCCAGTGTAGATTTCACCTTCTCATTGGAGCCGTTTTTGCTCACAGGCTTACTCCCACAAATTCATTTTCCCCTCCAGGGGAGTTCATTTATCCCTATAAACAAACGGCTCCAACCTAAAAAATCAAGGTTCATCCTTTCTCATTTGTCTTGGACTTTGATTTGCGCTTCACTCGGTGTTGGATAATTACCCAAAGATCAGGGATCGATTCTGCTGAAACTATAAGGATGCCACACGATGACATACATTCGAAAAGGCTATCGGTTTCTATATTGGTTGCCCCTTGCGTTCGGATTTTTGGCCCTGCCGGCATTCAGCTCGGATCCGTTCACGGAGCCAAACGCCGATGAATTCTTTGGCTTAACGAAACTCTATTCCATTCATCTGCAATTCACTGCCGATCAATGGACAGCCATTGAACCCGCCACCCCGGGCGGATTTCCCGGCCAGCCTCCCTTTAGCGGAGACCGGCTCATGACACCCGCCAATCCCGGTGAAATGGAACGCCCCGCGGGAGATCGCGGGATGAGGCGGGAAAGAGGCCCTGCCGGACCTGGTGGCCCCGCTGGATTCGGCCGGCCTGGAGGTCCCGGAGGCCCAGGCGGACCAGGTGGCCCAGGCGGACCAGGTGGCCCGGGTGGCCCGGGCGGCCTGGGAAGGCCTTTTGGTGGGATGGAGTTTCCCTATGGGTCCGGTGATTTTGAATGGGAAGGATACACCATTAAAAATGTGGGGATCCGTTACAAAGGCCAGGCCTCCTTCATGACCGCTTTCAACACCTTGAAGAAATCCTTCAAGATCGATTTCAACCGGTTTGTGGACAAGCAAAAATTCTTCGGCCTGAAAAAATTGAATCTAAACAATAACACCATGGATCCCTCGCAGATGGTGGATGCCTTGTCGTATGAGACATTTCGGGCATTTGGCGTAGCCGCGCCCCGGACGGCCTTCGCCAAGGTGTATCTCTCCGTCGAAGGGAAATACGACCGGGAATATTTGGGCCTGTACACCGTGGTGGAACAAATCGACGATGGATTTCTTCACCACAACTTCCAGCAAAAAAAGGGTCTCTTGCTAAAACCGCAAATGATCCGGGGATTCCCTTATTTCGGGCGGAATTGGGAAGACTATAAGATTCCCTATGAACCGAAAAACGATACCGTCTCCTGGGAAGATGCCAACCGGTTTATGGATTTTGCCCAACTGGTAAACGAAGCGACAGGAACTGAGTTTCAACACAAGATTGTGGACTACACCGATGTCGATCAGTTTCTCCGCTTTTTGGCCGTCAACGTGGCCATCGCCAATTACGACAGCATCCTCGCCATGGGGCAGAATTATTACATCTACGGCGAACCCTCCCGGCAAAAATACCTTTGGATCCCCTGGGATCTGAACCTGGCGTTCGGCAAGTTCTTTTTGATCGGGTCCCACGTCGATCAGATGCAGGCCAGCATCGAGTATCCCAACGCCAGCCCGCAACCGCTGATCGACAAAGTCCTCGCCGTTCCCGAATGGAAAGAAAAATACCGGCAGTATATCCGTGAATTTTTACAGGATGCTTTCCACCCGGAACGAATCCGGAACAACATTGACGCCATACACGCGGTCATCGAAGAAGCGGTGAAAGAGGATCCCAACAGCTCCTACGAAGCCTATTTAAGATGCGTCTCGAATGAACCAATCGATACGCAAACCTCTATCTCTCCCCCATTTTTCGCGGGCCCCCCGGCACGAGGTCCTCGGGTACCAAGCCCCCAAGAACCAAGCCCCCAGGAGCCTGATCCCGGAATTGCGCGGCGCGGCGGATTCCGCGGCCCCCCCATGGGCCCCCCGATGACGGGCTTCGCGTTTTCCCTGTCATCCTGGACTCAAGGACGCGTGGAATCCCTCCGCCAGCAGCTGGAAGGAAAATCGGAAGGGATTCGCCTGGTCATGAGGGGCCCGGGTGGCCCGGGTGGCCCCGGTGAACCGGGAGGACCAGGTGAACCAGGCGGAATAAGGGATTTCGGTCCAGGGATGTTCCTGGGACCGCAGTTGCTCGGCGCGCTCGATTCCGATCAAGACGGCCAGGTGACCTCATCGGAGTGGGAAAAGAAAACTACGGAATGGGCAACCGTGTGGGACAGCGATAATGATCAAGCCCTGAACGAAAAAGAAATGGGGAATGGCTTGAACCAGATCTTCCCGGTTCCGGAGGAATTCAGAAATTTCATGCCTCCGGAAGGATTTTCGCCAGGCATGATGTTCTTGCCCGCATTGATGGAGAAGGCGAATTCCGAAGGGATATTGAACCGCTCCAATTTCATGGCGGTTTGGAAAAATTGGCGGGACAAGTGGGATGTTGATGGCAATGGGGAGTTGAATGGCGAGGAAATCAACCAGGGGATTAATCAAATCGCCAGGCAGCTGATGGAAAACATGCCGGGACCGCCGGGATTTTAAAAAATAGGAACAGTAAAATCTGTTACTATGTACCCCAATGCAGATCTTTTTCACCATATATTTCGTGGTTGGATCCCGAATGGAAACACAAATTGATCCCCGCTCCCTCTGGGGTGTCACCCTAAGAGTAGCCTGAAAGAGACGCAAGGCATCCTATCTCGACTATTTCTTACAATACCTCAGATAAACGGAGTTGTTCTTCATTCCCTTACTCTGCGGTGGCGTTCTCAACCAGTTTCTGGAACATGGTTGAGGATGCTATTTTTTTTTAGCATTGATCTTGGTAGTTATGAGCCGGCTTAATCTACCTTTCCCCTAGAATTTTCCCCTTCGAAATTTGGAATCCGCCTGTGGACTCCTTATAATGGGAAAATGGAGTCGTATCCGATTCCATAATCCGCGGTGATTTGAAAGGAGTGCAAGGTCCATGAAAAGTGCGTGGAACATGGCCGTTTTCGCGGTGTTGATTGGGGCTCTCACGGTTTCCGGAGCAGCCATGGCGGCAGAGGAAGTCAAGCCATACAAAGTCGGGGATGAAGTAGCAGCATTTGAGTTGAAGGATGTTAATGGGAAAACTCATAATTTAGCCGACCTGTTGGGTGAAAAGATCATCGTGTTGGATTTCTGGAATTGCCAGTGCCCGGTCTCAGTAGGATTTGAAAGCCAGTTGATGGGCATCGCCGGCAAGTACGAAGGAAAAGACGTGGTGTTTCTGGCCATCGACTCTAACCATAACAACAGCGAAGAACTGATCAAAAAATACGCCGAAGACAAGAAACTCAACTATCCGGTGCTCAAAGATGTGGATAACGTGATCGCGGACCGCTTCGGCGCCGAGAGGACACCGGAAGTATTTGTGATCGGCAAGGATAAGAAAATCCACTACCACGGCGCGATTACCGACAACCAAAACGCCGACAAGGTGAAAAACCATTATCTCGTCGCCGCCCTCGACGCCATGCTGGCCGGCAAAGAGGTGGAGACCAAGGAAACCAACGCCTTCGGCTGCACGATCAAACGGGTCGAAAAATAACCGCCAGGATAACCGCTCTACACCATCCGGTAGAATCCGAATTGCATCGGTTTAACTCTTCACGGCGGCTCGTCATCCCCTGTCCGGCCTGCGCTGGACAGGGGATGGTTTTTTAGTTCCCTATCCCCCGGATTCAGAACTTTCTCAGTGCTTGATTCATCGTTTGAGGATGGACGGGAACGGCAAACGATTTCCATTTCTTCTGGGGGAGGACCAAGGTGAGAGCTTTTTTACATGGGGGAACCTTTGTCACCGGATTCATCCCGGAAAGAATGAAACCGATTTTTATTCTATAAAAAACACATTTTACTGTACAAGATACGCACTTCTCAAATGATTCTTTTTTAAGCAAAGAACGACTTGTTCCCCATATTCTATCCAAGGTATTTCACGAGGGGCTGAATTACTCTACAATCCCAAAGGCCATGGCTAAAAAAATAAAATCCTGACGCCATCCTATCCGTGGCAGAAGGATCGGAAAACTACAGGAGGGAATCCATGAACGAAATGAGATCCACGATCCACCGGCGGGCGTTCTTGGCCTCCATGGCGGCGGCAGGGGCGGCGCTAATGTCCCCCAATCCCGCGCGGGGCGCGGCGGCTCCGAAACGGAACATCGCCCTGGGCATGGACAATTTTTCCGTGCGGGCCATGAACTGGAAAGCCCCTCAACTGATCGATTACGCGGCCCGGTTGAATCTGGACGTGTTGATGATTTCAGACCTCGACGCCTATGAGAGTCTCGAAGAGGATTATCTGAAAAAAGTGAAACAGCAAGCGGACGCTCAAGGCATTTTGATCCACGCCGGAACCGGAGGGGTCTGTCCCACCTCACCGCGATTCATCGCCAAGTACGGCACGGCGGAAGAACACCTGGCGCTGCTTATCCGGACCGCCCAGACCCTGGGCTCACCGGTGGCCCGGTGCTATCTCGGCACGGCCGAGGACCGGAAAGGCGATGGAGGCATCTACCGGCATATCGAAAGCACGGTGGAGGTCTTCAAAAAGGTCAAATCCCGGGCGGTCGACGCCAACGTGAAGATCGCCATCGAAAACCACGCGGGCGACATGCAGGCCTGGGAACTGGCCGAACTGATCGAAGCGGCAGGCAAGGACTACGTGGGGGCCACCCTGGATTGCGGCAACGCGGTATGGGCACTCGAAAGCCCGATGGGCAACCTGGAAATCCTCGGCCCGTACGCCGTCTCTTCGGGCATGCGCGACTGCGGCATTTGGGAATCGGACAATGGGGCATTTGTGGAATGGACCAATATGGGCGACGGCCACATCGACTGGAACGCCTACCTGGACACCTTCACGAAACTGTGCCCCGGAGTCCCCTTTGTTTTGGAAATTATCTCCTGGATCGGACCACGTAACTATCCTTGCCTGGAAGTGGATTTCTGGGAACCCTACCCTAAGGCCCGCGCCAAGGATTTCGCGCGTTTCATGGCCATGGCCAAAAAAGGCCAGGCGTTGCCTCCTGATCCGCAACGTCCCACGGGTCCCCGGTCGAACGAACTCAGCCAACAGCAACAATTGTACGATCTGGAACGCAGCGTCCAGTTCTGCAAGGATGTGTTGGGATTGGGATTGAAATAGTTAATTATGGCCCATCCGGCAATTCCGTACTTTTGGGGATTGCCGGTTCATATCTCTTCGATGTGATCAATAAAAACCTCCCCATATTTCCATCTCTCTTCGACAAAAATCAGGGTGCGGATCGCTCTATTCCCATTACACACCTTCCCGGATTCCGCATTTCCCCCCTTTCTTCCCTCCACGCCCCTTTCAAGGGGCCGCCTATAGCAGCCCAGAGTGGTAATCCCGGGCTATTCTTCCAGTTTTCATATTCTCCCCTGGTCCGATCTCCTGACTGAAAAATTTCTCATTTTAGTTTGACACACTTCCTTAATTGTCCTATTATTGCTAGTACAATGATAATCACAGTCGATCCATCCAATCCTAAACCGACGTATCTCCAGATCGTCGACAGCATTCGGCGGGCGATCGCCACCGGGGCGGTCAAGCCCGGGGACCAATTGCCGACCATCCGCGACGTGGCCGTGCAGGCGCGGGTCAACCGCAACACCGTCAGCCGCGCCTACCTCGAACTCGAACACATGGGACTGGTGCGCTCACGCCAGGGGTCGGGCAGCTTCCTCACGGACAATGAACCGGGGCTGGATCAGAAGGAGCGGCTCAAAATCATCAAGCGGATCGCGGATGAACTGGCCCTCGAGGCCAGCCATTACAAGATCCCCTTGGAGCAAGTCATTGCCATTGTCCGGGACAGCGCGGCCGAGCTGAACAAGGAGACCGAACATGAATGAATTCGCGATCGTCACGGAAGGCCTGGGGAAGCAGTTCGGCAAGCACTGGGCGGTCCGTAACCTGAATATCCAGGTTCCCACGGGGTCGGTGTTCGGCCTGCTGGGTCCCAACGGGGCCGGCAAGTCGACCACCATCAACATGATCATGGGCCTGCTGCCCTCCACCACCGGCCAAATGAGGGTGTTGGGTTACGATCCCGCCAGGGAAGACCTCGAAATCCGCAAACGGGTGGGTTACGTCCCCGAGATCCAGGGATTTTACGACTGGATGAAGATCAACGAGCTGGTCGAACTGGTGGCCTCCTACCACAACACCTGGAACTGGACCTTGTGCTCCTCGTTACTGGCCGAGTTCCGCCTGCAGGGCGGCGCGGTCATCAAGAACCTCTCCAAGGGCATGCGCGCCAAGCTGTCGCTTCTGTTGGCGCTGGCCTTCGAACCGCAAATGTTGGTGCTCGACGAACCCACCGGCGGCCTCGATCCCGCGGCGCGGCGCAATTTCATCGAAACCATCCTGGCCCGCTTTCAGGAAGCCGGGCGCACCATTTTGATCTCTTCACACCTGGTCAACGAGTTTTCCGGTCTGTTGGATCACGTGTGTTTCATCCGCGAAGGCAACGTCGAACTGATGACGCGGCTGGATGACCTGCATCAGCGGATGAAGCGGGTGCGGCTGGTGTTCGCGGAACAGGCGCCCGGCAACCTGCGGATCGAGCAGGCGCTGGTCACGCGGGTAAACGGCCGCGAGGCGATGATCACCTGCCGCGACTTCGACCCCCAACGGACGCCGGAAGCGCTGACCGCCCAAACCGGCGCGGTCAACGTGATCGTGGAAGACATGACACTGGAAGATATCTTCGTCGACCTGGTGGGATCATGAACGAAACCAACCTGACGCAAACCATGGAGCCACAGGGGATTCCCGTTCCGGAGGCTGTTTCGCCAGTAAAGTGGAGAAAGATCCCCTTCGCGATCTTCCAAAAGGATTTCAAGATTCTGGCGGGGCAGATGGGATGTGTTCTAGCCATCCAGGCATTGTTGATGGCGGCCGTGCCGGGAGTCAATGCGCTGATGGCCCAATGGACCGGCAGCAAAGGGTCCTTTGATATTCCTTTGTATGAATGGTTTCCCAAACTGCAGCTTGCCATCAACGTGCTGATGGCGCTGCTGGCGGCATGCCAGTGGTCGGCGGAAGAACGGCAAGGGCAAAACGACTGGCTGCTGCGCCGGCTGCCTATCTCGCGGCAACGGATCCAACAGGAAAAAATCGCGGCTGGGCTGGCCATCCTGGCGGTGATCCTCTTCATCCAATATCTGTGGCACCTGTTTTTCACCATGTTGGGAATCATGGTCTGGAACTACGACGATTGGGTGGGATCGTCGCTGGTGTTGAACACGCTCCTGGCCTACCTGCTCGGCCTGCCCTTGTCAGCGGTATTGAACCAGTCCATCACCGTGATCCTGACCGGCCTGGCGGTGATTTACCTCGGTCTCTGGGGATATTCGGTTTACCAGAGCAAAACCCTTCAGGCTTGGCGCTACCTCACCCTATTCGGCCTGGCGGCGGCAGGTTACGCGGGGGCCTTGTCCTCGGCGGTATGGCGGCGCGGAATCCTGTGGGAGCAGCCGCGCTTCACCCTGCTGCTGCGCAAGCAGCGGCGCGAGATGCGGGTGTTTCTGGCGCTTTCGCTGCTGTTGGCGGGCTTGTTCATCGGCAGCACGGTGCTATCGGCATCGGACCGTGACGGCTGGCTGGTTTTGATGGGGACCGCGTGCGGATTGTACGCGATCGGCGTGGGCGTTTCGATCTACGCCGCGCGGGAGAAAGACGGCATCCGCTGCGTGTTGTATCAGCATTCCATTCCCTTGCGCGAAATTTTCGGGGTGAAGTTCGGGCATGGCTTGCTACTGATGGGCATCCCGGCAATGGTATGGTCCCTGGCCGGCTTGGCCGTGTTCCTCAATGAGATCTATTACCGGAGCGGCTGGATGCCCCATGATCTTTGGGAAGGCCTTCTCGTGCTGGTGTCCATCATCGGGGCCATGTTTGGCATCGCCCTGGTGGCTTATGTCTGCGGGGTGATGGCCACCCTGGCCTTGCAGAACTCCATCTACGCGTTCTTCCTGGCCTTGCCGATGGCGGTTCTGCCCTTGGTGCTGTTGTTCTGGCTGCAGTATCCCATCTTCCTGGTGGTTTCGGTGCCGTTTCCCAACCAGTACGACGCGAATCCCATCCCCTTTTTCCCCCTCTTTGCCTGGAGCCTGTTTTTGCTGGTCATCGGCCTCTCCCTGGCGGCGGCGCGGATGGCCACCGACCGGCAGGTCCTGACCGGAAGCGCGGGCGCGCGGCTGCTCTACGCGGGGCGGATCTACCTGTTCACGCTGGCGGCGGTGATTCTACTGATTAAAACCGGCTGGAAAGACCTGTTGTATCTCGTCACGAATGTCAATGTGGGCATGGGATAAGGAGCCGATCCATGAAAACCTATACCAAGCGGGGAATGGAGCTGATCATCGTCCTGACCGTGTGCCTCCTGGCGCTGAGCACCTGGCACGAACGGCGCGTCGCGAACCAACAACGGGAGCAGGCTCTCGAACTGGCCACACTGCTCAATCAAACGCTGTGGGACAAATACGGTCCGGGAACCAAGCAAGGGTATATGGACCTGCTTACGCGTGATCCGTACACCACGATTAACTTGGGCGAGAACCGCTCTCGGGTGATTTCCATTTTCGAGGAATTAAACCAGGTGGAGACCCTGGTAGGCAACGCGGGGGCCATCCTCGCCGTGCCGGAAGCACCGGAATGGTATCAATCCCGCTTAAACCAAGTGGAGGACTGGGCGGCCCAGGTTCCCCCGGTGTTAGAAAAAGGACCCTATCTGGCCGCGCCGGATGAGATCTATTTCGCCACGTCTGAATATCATTCCCTTTGGATTTCCGGGATTGCACAAAAAGCGCTCGGCCTGAAACAACTCGCCCTGCGGGACTGGATTCAAGGCAAACGGGACCTAGCCATCGCGAGGCTGGTGGATATCATCCGGCTGGGAGACGCGTTCCGGTATTCGCCCATGGCGTGGGATCAACTCATGCGGGCCATGGTAATCGAAATCGGCCTGGATGGATTCGACACCGTCTTATGGACCAATCCCGGCCCGGAGGACAACCAGAAGATCCTCGCCGCGCTGCGGCAATTCAAACCGGAGGAATGGTATATTCCATCGTATGCCGGAAACATCCTTTTTTGGTCCAATTACTCGGACTACGCGGGCATGATGGGCAGGCTCTACCAGTCCGATACCATCGCCGCCACCCTCTTGTTGAATGGTGTGCCCGATCCCCAGCGGGATACCCGGATCGATGATTTGTACCATGAAATCGGATTGATCCCGGATTGGCGGATTGATCAACTGCGCGGCATCCCCAAGGCCCTGGTCTTATGGAATGATCGGTACGCGCGTTTCTTCAAGCAGCGGGGTTCCAGGAAAACCGCCGCGTTGTTGGCGAAATGGACCACTCTGCCGGCCATGCGCAAGCGGGCTGGCAACTTACCGGATTGGTTTTATGATTCGGATCCCCTGCTTTCGGCGGACAACGCGCGCCGCATCCCGCCGCTGGTGTACGCCGCCTCCCGCTTCGCCACGTTGTTCGCGGAACCGTATTATCAAACAAATGCCTTGACACGTTTATTGGTGGCCCGGCAACGGATGGCCGCCCTGACCGCCGCCTTCTGGGGACGGTGCCAACGGGACACGAAAGGTGCGTGGCTATCCAGTGAGGAATTCGCCGCGCAATTCGAAAAACAGTCTCAATGGACAGTGGATTTATTCCCGGATAGAAGCAATACACAGTTGGTCGAGGCCTACATCGCCCGGCATCAAGTGAACAAGAGAAACTACCTGGATGAAACGAAAACCGTCGTGAATCCCGGCGATCATTCGGAAATCAATTTCCCGATGAAGTGGTATGGCGAAGAACATATCGCCCCCGCCGAAATCCCTAGCGTCACCGCCACGCGGGAAGAATTGGAAAACTGGGTGCGGGGTATCTTTCAGAATGATCCAATGGTGGAAACGGTCCGGCCGCATCATGTGGATGTCCCCGGATATTATCATCCATCAGACAAAACGATTCAGGCGGTGAAATCCTACCAGGTGAAACTCAAACTGCCCAAAACCTCATATTGGGTGGTGCAGACCGGCCCGGATGGCATAAGAGATTTACCGTTCCTGCCCTACAACCCCACCAACGGCGCCCAAAGCCGGGGAGATATCCTGCAACTGGCCGGGTGGGAGTGAGGGGGGCAGGATAAAATACAGGTAACTATTTACCGGTTTGCAGTACCGGTAGGCAGGTACAACTTTTGAGCGCCAACGGCGCGGCATGAGCATAGCCCCGGGCGTAAGCCCTGGGAGGGATGAAACAAAAGTGATTAATCCCCTCTCCCTCTGGGGCCAGGGTGAGGGAAACCGTGGCAGGGTAAAATTCATCCTCTATATCTGTGCAAGCGGGTAAATGGATACAGATACGGTATAAGGATAACATTCGGTGAGCGGATGAAAAACCATGGTTGATATCAGCGAATTCAGGGAAAAAGTCGCGCCGGTCTGCCAGGAACAGGGCGTAGAGCGTCTGGATGTGTTCGGTTCCATCACGCGGCCTGATTTTCACGCGGAAAGCGATATGGATATCGTGGCGCGCCTGGACAGGCGTCCGGGGAAGATGTTCACCCGGTATTTCACTTTGAAGGAACGCCTGGAACGTATTTTCGGGCGTTCCGTGGTTCTGGTCCTTGAAGATTCCATCCGCAATCCCCACTTTCGGGACGCGGTCGAAAACAGCCGGGTGTCTCTCTATATGAATCACGGAACTAAGAAGTTGTTATTTGATATCCAACAGGTAGCCGGCAATTAATCGTGTTCCAAGTCCCGCTTGTTCGTAACACATCATCCCTCACTACTTTCCCGCCTGCCCGGGCGCGGGAAAATTTTGGGACGCGTCGTCGAGCACCAGCACCCAATCGTTGCCGCGCTTCTCCGGACCGGGGGGATCGAAGCGGCGCGTGCCACTGTCGGCGAACGAATCGATCAGCGAGGCGGTTCCTTTGCGCGGATCGTACCACCAGGCCATCACCTTCCCGCCGGAGATTTTCCCCAATTGGATGGTGACCGGCGTCCCCGCGGGGATGTACACGAACGCGTAGCCATCGCCGCGGGTGGCCTGGACATGGCCTGCGCCTTCGCTTTGCCCCTCGGCGATGAGGCTTTGATCGGGCACGCGGCTGAGAAACGGCCGGGATTCCATGAGGTGGCGCACGTGCATCATGTCCCATGCGCCGGGCAGGTCAAGGACGTCGTACCAGTTGTTCCGCGCGGACGAGATGGGCGCGCGGCCGGGGGCCATCATCTGCCAGATGTCATGGCATCCATAAGTATGGCCGAACGCCCCCGCGAAGAGCGCCCAGTAGGCAGCCTGCCGGACGTCGAAATCGTTAAACCAGCCGTTTTCGGCTTTCCAGTTGACGGGATGGTCCTCGTAGCGGGGCTCGCCATCGAAGCACGGCTTCACCGGCTCGCGGTTGTAATCCGCTGTGATCATCCGGTAGTTTGGATTATCAAAACGGTCATGACCGGACTGCAGCATGTTGAACGCCAGCCATTCGTCTTCATGAAACCATTTCGACGAAGATTGGCCGCCCTGCGGATGATAGGTGATGAGATGAATCCCCCCGTCGCCTTCCTGGATGCCCTGCGCCATGGCCCGCCATATCTCCTCGGCCCCGTCGGCCACGCGGTCGCCGCCGAGTATCCAGATAATGTTCGGCTGGATCCTGTACCGCTGTCCCAAAAACCGGCCATATATCCGCGCGTTCTCCGGATTGAAAACCACCGGGCCTTTTCCCCAGGCCTTCGTCACCTTGTCACCCCAAGTGGGCAACATACCGATGAAGATTCCCTTCTCTTTCGCCTTGTTGACGATGAAATCCACATGCTTGAAGTAGGCTTCGTTGGGCTGAGCGGGATTGTTGTTCAACAACGGTTTGTCGCCATAAGCGTTAGGGGTCTCCAGACCGTCCAGTTCGGCCAACACCACGGCCTGGATGACAGTGAAGCCCTTCTGCCGCCGGTTTTCCAAGTAACGCTCCGCTTCTTCTCGGGTCAGGCGGTGGAACAGTTCCCACGCCGTGTCACCCAGATAGAAGAAAGGCGTTCCGTCTTCATGCACGATGAAACGCCGGTTTTCTGAAACCTTCAGCGGGCCGTGGCTGAAATCTACCGACAGCCCGGAACGGGGCGTTTCCGCGTACGCAGTGGAAAGGAAAAGGCATCCCGCCAGTACGGCTATTGCGCGGGAGTTGATTTTGGAAAAGGGTGCAATTCGAGTCATTATTTGATCTCCTTGGGGAAAAATGGTTCTACCGGAAAATGCGTATCTTATTTTAGACCAACGGTTCGCGCCTCTTCGAAATAAGCGATGAAAAGCATCCTTCAAATTCCCTCTCCCTCCGGGAGAGGGTCAGGGTGAGGGAATCCCGGAAAGGGCGAATGGCATCCTTTCTTCGCAATTGAGTAAATCGTTGCTTTTTCATGATTGGATCTCCTCTAAAAAAAATTAGCGTATCATGTAAATCTCTTTTCCTGATTCCAGATTCGGAACATCCCCGCACGCACCTCAAGGTAGCAAAGGGATTCAGAGGGAGCAAGGCGTTTTTCACCACCGCGGCGCGGCGCCGGCGGGGGCGGTCGCGCAGGATCTCGTCGCCA
>Ga0116166_1000312_pt1 | contig 47380 bp, 47 predicted proteins | sample AD_JPNMR2_MetaG_FD_89884 | JGI IMG/M metagenome (GOLD analysis project Ga0116166, IMG submission 89884) | Active sludge microbial communities of municipal wastewater-treating anaerobic digesters from Japan - AD_JPNMR2_MetaG | ecosystem: Engineered > Bioreactor > Anaerobic > Digestate | place...
GCGGGGACGGCGCGCCGCCCGAAGGTCCGCGTGACCCGAAGCGGCGACCGCGCCCAGGTCGGCGGGACGGAGCGTGTGTCCCGCAGGCAGGACGAGCTGGGTCGCCACGATGTCCTCCCCCAGCGAGCGGACGTGGCTCCAGGGCGCGACCGCGGCGCGGATGCGGATGGAGGCGGGACGCCGCAGGTCGGAGGTCAGGCTGCCGTCGGCGTCGAGCGATTCGACGTTTTCGATGGGGATGACCGCGTCTGCCCAATCGGGAAGCGGGTCGCCCGTGTCGAGGTAAATGGCAATTGGTAATTCAGGCTTCTGCAGATCAATATGGAGAACGACGGGCGATGCGGGGCCCGCGCCTTCGGTGTCTGCGGCGCGGACGGCGAACCCGTCCATGGCGGAGGAGTGGTAGTTCGGCGAGGAGACTTTCGCCCAGATGGGTTCGGCGACGACGCGGCCGATGGCGTTTTCGTCGAGCGGGACGGTCTCGGCGCCGAGGGGACGCCACAGCCCCGCCTCTTCGAGGGCTTGCTGCAGCCGCTTCTGCGCTTCGGGGAGGGGAATGTCGTGGAGGTAAACGGACATCAGGGGAAATATACCACAGGCAAGTTCTGGATGTAAAATAACGTGAGTTCGAAATAGCTCAATTCGTACACGGGTTTCGCGGACGACATGGATTTTTTGTGAATTTCACGTTATCTGCATCTAAAAAGTACAGCCATCTTATCTCAAATTAGCGTTAAAATACTCCCATCCTTCTGGAAATCCCATGCCTAAACTCACCCGCGCCGAACTACAAGAATTACTTCAAGCCGCCGTCCAATCGCAGCCGCACAGGCTGTGTCCCACCTGTGAATTGTTTCTCACCTACATCGCCCACCTCCGCAGAGACTCCGACTCGGCAGATAATGACCTGTTCGCGCCTTTGAAAGTCCCCTACAAGGACATGCATAAGTTTATCGGATGCAGACCTTGTCCGCCGGGGTTGTTGTACACGGAATATATGAAGAGAAAACAAAAATCAATTTCAAATGAAACCGATTTGCGCGGCTAAAGGTATACCGCTTTTTAGAAGGCGGAAAGCGCAATTTGTGACCGTGGGTATTATAAATGATAAAATAAACTCGCCATGCTTACCAAAACTACAGTTGCCACGAAAAGAAAATATAATGTTCTGGATGTGAAATCTGCCAAAAAAGTTGCAACCTTCTGGCTTCAACGCGCCAAACTGGAGAACGCTGTCGAATTTGGCCTGCCAGAAGTAGACGACCGTTATCATATTTGGCGCGTGCCATTGGTGGGAAAAACGTCTCGTGACAGAATTGGCGAGATCGTCGTTGACGCATACACATCCTTGATCATTGAAGACAAATCCACAAATCCTGAAGTACTTGAATCTCGCCTGCTCGGTCGGAATGGGCAAAAGAAAACAAAGACCAAAAAACCGAATGGGACGTATGTTTTGTCATCACTGCGAAATACAATAGCACAAGGAGACAGCGAGGAACTCTTGCAAGAACTTCCAGCGGGCAGCGTAAATTTAATTTTTACATCCCCACCTTATTACAATGCCCGCCCTGAATATACGGATTACGTCACGTATGAAGAATATCTGCTCAAAATCCGCAAGATCATTCAAAATTCCCATCGCGTTTTGGCAGAAGGTTGTTTTTTTGTAATGAACGTTTCGCCTGTACTGGTCCGCCGCGCAAGCCGAAGCGAGGCGTCGCGTCGAATTGCCGTCCCCTTTGACGTGCACAAGCTATTTATCGAGGAAAGATATGATTTCATTGACGACATCATTTGGGAAAAGCCTGAAGGCGCGGGATGGGCTACAGGACGCGGCAGAAGGTTTGCCGCGGATAGAAATCCTTTGCAATATAAGCCTGTCCCCGTGACGGAATATATTCTGGTTTATCGAAAACACACCGACAAACTGATCGATTGGAATATACGAGCCCACCCCGACAGAGAAACGGTGAAGGCGTCCAAAGTCGGCGACGATTATGAACGCACAAACATTTGGAGACTAACTCCAGCCCACGATCCACGCCATCCTGCGATCTTTCCCGTTGAATTGGCGGAAAAGGTAATCCAATACTATTCCTTCAAAGGGGATGTAGTTCTTGATCCTTTTGCCGGTATTGGGACAGTTGGAAAAGCAGCCGTGGCGCTCGGACGGCGATTCGTGTTACTGGAACAAAACCCAAAATATATTTCTATCATTCGGGAAGAAGCCAAATCATGGCTTGGAAAAGACGCGCGGCAAGTTCATACGATAAATTGTCCTCCTATTGACGTAGATGACCTGCTATTTTGAAAGATAAGATGCCAAAAAAAATCAAACCTTCAAATTCCCTGACAGAGTTGATCTCGCCCGCCGATTTAAACTTGCTTTCAGCAAGCGGCAGTCAGTTTGTTGAGCAAATCGGTTTGGACGTTGTGCGCGGCGTTGTGCTCGATATACTCACGGGAAAAAATTTACGAGATTCGACTGAGTCGTTAACGCGACGCAGAATTGCGATATTGAACCTGGCGACAGTCGAGCTGTTCATAAAAGGCGCTTCCGGTTCGAAAGATTTTATCGCCAACCTTCCGTTTACAGCCGCAGATTTACTTTCAAGGAAAGGCCTCTCAAAATCAGAAAGATGGCTTGCCCAATGGATACTTGGTTTAACGGACAAAGGGTTTCAAAACATCTTACGCGATAACCCCGATTCCATCGCAGAATATAGAGAGCGATACATCCAGGTTTGCAATGACGTTATCACTTTGCGTGAGGCGCAAAAAGGCTCTTTACATGGAGAACTTATCTTTAATGGAAAGCAGAAAGCGCAAATCAACTGGCTTTGGGTAACTTACCTGACGAATGCAATTGGCGCGCAAACGCTCGCCATCCGAGGCTCCGAAAAATCCGCTTATGGAAAACTATTCGAGAAATTGGTATTGGGTTCCTTACTCCATATTTTGGGCTTCAAACACATCTCACCGCCGCCTCAAGAATACGAAAAAGTCTTCTGGCTTGCCTCTCGGAACGAAAAGCGAGAAAGCGACGCGACCTTACTTTATGAATTAGGACAGGGCGTTCGTTTCGATATTGGCTTCATTGGAAGGGGAAATCCTGAGATCTCTCTCGACAAAGTAACGCGCTTTGAACGCGAAATCTCATTAGGCCGTTCGAAATTTTTTATGGCGACCATCATTCTCGTTGACCGCATCGGAGCAAACAGTAGAATTGAATGGATGGCCCGGGAAGTGCAAGGCTCCATCATCCAAATGAGCGCGGGATATTGGCCAAAGCAAGTTGCGCAAGTATTACACGATTCCATCGGCTTCAAACATGAATTACTTCGGATGAACGACGGCGAAATAGAGAAGTATTTGCGCAAAGAAATACAAAAAGTCCCGCTTGAACAATTTATTGGACTATCAGAGCAATTTGGGAATCACTACGTCAAAGAAGACCAGGCGCAATACGACTTGCCCGACGAACGCTCCGAAGAGGAAGAATAATCACTTAAGGATCACCCATGCCCATCTATCCCCCCGAACCCTTCCGCATCAAAATGACCGAACCGATCCGCCTCGTCTCGAGGGAGGCGCGCGAGTCCGCGCTCAAAGAGGCTGGCTACAACCTCTTCGCCGTCAAAGCCGAAGACATCTTCATTGACCTCCTCACCGACTCCGGCACGGGCGCGATGAGCCAGGAACAGTGGGCGGCCGTCATGCGCGGCGACGAATCCTACGCGGGCGCGCGCTCGTACCTGCGGCTCAAGTCCGCGGTGGAAGACATCTTCGGCTTCAAATTCTTCGTCCCCACGCACCAGGGGCGCGCCGCGGAAAACATCCTGGCCGCCTGCCTCGTCAAACCGGGGATGTACGTCCCCAGCAACATGCACTTCGACACCACCGACGCCAACATCCGCGCCCGCGGCGGGCGTCCGACCAACCTCGTCATTGACGAAGCCTTCGACCCGTCCAACCCGCATCCCTTCAAAGGGAACATGGACATCGCCAAACTCAAAGCCTTCATCGAAAAGACGGGCGTCGAAAAGATCCCCTTCGGCATGATCACCGTCACCAACAACGCCGGAGGCGGCCAGCCCGTCTCGATGACGAATCTCATCGCCGTGGCCGAAACCTACCGCGCCTACGGCCTGCCCTTCTTCATCGACGCGGCGCGCTACGCCGAAAACGCCTTCTTCATCAAGCAGCGCGAGCCGGGCTACGCCGATAAATCCGTCAAAGAGATCGCCCGCGAGATGTTCCGTCTCGCCGACGGGATGTGCATGTCCGCCAAAAAGGACGCCATCGTCAACATCGGCGGACTGCTGTGCATGAACGATGAAAAACTTTTCGGCGACGTGAAAAACGAACTGATCCTGCGCGAAGGATTCCCGACTTACGGCGGACTCGCCGGCCGCGACCTCGACGCGATGGCGGTCGGACTCTACGAGGGGCTGGATGAGGCCTACCTGGGCTACCGTCTCAACCAGACGGCCTACCTCGTCTCCCGCCTGAACGAGGGCGGGATCGCCACCATCCAACCCGCGGGCGGACACGCCGTCTACGTGGACGCGCGCGCCGTCCTGCCGCACATCCCGCAGGGCGAGTTCCCCGGGCAGGCGCTCACCGTCGAGCTGTACCGCGAGGGCGCGGTGCGCGGCGTGGAGATCGGCTCCGTGATGTTCGCCCATCCCGACCCCGAAACGGGACAGATGGTCTATCCCAAACTCGAACTGATGCGTCTCGCCATCCCGCGCCGCACGTACACGCAGAGCCACATGGACTACGTGGCCGATTCGCTGGCGAAGATCAAAGCCCGGGCCGAATCGGTGCGCGGCTACAAATTTGCCTACGCGCCCGAACTGCTGCGTCACTTCACGGCGCGGTTCGAGCCGCTGTAGCGTCGTTTACGAAATAACGCGTTCAGATAAAAAGGAGCAGCCGCCTCGAAAGCGACCGCTCCTTTGTCATTCAACGACTCTTGCGCCGCGGCTCATGGGCTGCCGGTGTCGTTCCCACCGGGGCGGCGGAATCCCGCCTCGACAGCCTCGCCGAGGTCGACCTCCGCCGTGGCGGTGGTGGTGAGTCTCGCCCAGTCCACATACAGCAGACCCGCGCCTGCCTCCCGGTAAAATCCAAAGCCGACCTGCCCGGTGCGAAGCGTGGGATCAGAGCCGGTCCAGACGAGCTTCCCGTTGATGTAGAATTTGAAGGACGAGCCAACCGCCACCACTTTGAGTTGATTCCAGCCGCCCTGAACCACCGCCGAACTGTCCGTCCAGTCCTGAAGCGTGGTGACGGCCGGGCCGTCCACCAGGAAGACGGCGTAGGAGCCGAGGTTGGAATAGGCAAATTTATATTCCTTGTTCCACCGCCCGGTGGGGTCGAGCGGATTGGGCGCGCCGCGGACGGTGACATAGTTGGCGCATTTGACGATTGGACACGTCCCGGTGCGCCTCATCTTGACTTCGTAGGTGAGATCGCCGTAAGCGCCGGCGTGCCTGGCCGAGGCAAAGCCGTCGGCCACTCCCGCGCTGCGATATTGGGATTTCTGAAAAAGAGTCCAGGTCCCGGCCACCGCCGTCCAGCCTGCGGTGGAGCCGTTGAACGTGGAGTTAAAGTCGCTGGCAATGACCTGCTTGCGGAAGTTCGCCACCGTGCGGGCGGTAGCGTTAAGGACCATATAATTCTTGGAGCGTCTATCGCCCATGGCCGCGCCGTTATGACGCTTTGATGGATTGGACCAATACAGCAGGCGCGTGCAGTTGTACCCGGCCTTCGCGCATTTGTTGTTCTCGCCCATGATGGTGCGCCAGCGGTCGGCGGGCTTCTTCCCGAGATGGACGTAGCCATGCCCGTACGCGTACGGCGCGAGTTTCTTATCCACGAACATATCGTCGCGGGCGCCTTGCAAATGGCCGAATTGATGCGTCAGGGCGTAATTGCTCGTCATGCACCGGAACACCGTCACCTGGAAGGCGGTATAGGCTTTGGCGCGAACGGCCGCGGCCCGTCCGCATTCCTTGCCGCCGTTCCTGACGATCATGGCAACCATGTCGGCGCCGTAGGCGTTTCTCAATTTATGAACATCGTTAAGAAACGCGTCGGTGGTCTTCCTTAGACGCGCCAGATCGGAGGCCAGGTTGCCGGTCTCCGCGTACGCCGCCTCCTCCACATGCACCAATCTCAGCCGCGTTTTGACGCCAGATCTAATGTAGGAAGTGTTGGTCTGTTTGATGGCAAGAGCGATGCGGGCCTTCATGGCTTTTGTGCTTCCGGCCGCCGCGCGCGCGGCAGACGTGTAGACCACCATCACGTCGATCCGGGAGGCGGGATCAGCCTCGGCGCCAAATTGCTCCTCGGGCAACGCGGCAGACCTGGCTTCGGCCTCGAATTGCTCCCCGGCCAGCGCCTCGCCCGGCAGGTCGTCCTGGGTCGCGGACGCCTCGTCCACGAACTGCGACTGGTCCACCTGCTCGATCCTGTAGAGGTCGCCGCCGGCCCACGAAACTTCATAGATGCCCAGCGGCGAGGCGATATGCGCCAGGAAAATGTCATCGGTCATCACAAGGTAGAAATAACCGTCCACTTCCTTGAGATCGCCGATCCAATACGTCGCCAACTGGTCTTGCTCCAGGCTGGTCACCACGCCGGTGTAACTGGCGTCGGGAAAAAGGTCCAGAGCAATTTCGGGCAGGCGAGACTGGTCGAGGGGATTCCCGTCCGCGTCGTAGAGCAGACCGACGTTCACGCGGACGACGCGGGCGCGGGCGACCGCAGCCTCCTGCGGCGCGTCCGCGAACGTCTGGCCCGCGTCCACAAACAGGGACGGCGGGCTGCCCTGAGCTTCGACCGGAGGCAGGTTCAGCGTCAACGTCGAGACGATGACCAGCGCGCCAAAAAGCCGCAACCATATCGCGGCCCGGCCAGGGCGAATGGGAGATGTAGGTTTCATATCTGACTCCTGCTTTTCTGAAAAAGAACCCTCATCTAGACGGGAACGCGGCCGCGCCTGGACAGTCCGTCGTCCGCAGTTCCCATGTTTGCGCGTCCATAATGCGCCGCGATGATTATATCTCTGCCAGGGCGGAAAGTCGCCCGCCCATTTGTCCCTATTTTACGACGACTTCGCCCAATTATCGCCGCGCGCGCGGGATGCAAGCAAAGTGTAAGTATTATTACGCCCCTCGCTTTCATGGTACAGTTGACGCATGACCCGCTGGCTCGATCCTCCCATCCTCGACATCCCCGCCGCGTTCGCGGACCTGCCCCCGCTTCTCGCGCGGACCCTCGTCCGGCGCGGCCTCACGGACGTTTCCGCCGCCCGCGCGTTCCTCCATCCCGAAGAACTCCCGCCGACGCCGTATCCCAACCTCGAACGCGCCCCGGACGGTTCCTCGCGCGGCGGCATCGACGCGGCCGTCGCGCGCGTCAACCTGGCTGCGCGCAGGGGCGAGACCATCTGCGTTTGGGGCGACTTCGACGTGGACGGACAGACCTCCACCGCGCTGCTCGTCCAAACCCTGCGCGCGTTGGGAGCAAAGGTCGTTTACTACATCCCGATCCGCGGCAAGGAGAGTCACGGCGTCCACGTGGAGAGTCTCAAGCCCATCATTGACAACGGCGCGACGCTCGTCGTCACCTGCGACACGGGCGTCACCGCGCACTCGGCGATTGACTACGCCAACTCGCGCGGCGTGGACGTGGTCGTCACCGACCATCACGACCTGGGAGAAACGCTCCCCAACGCGACGGCCGTCGTCAACCCGAAGATGCTGCCCGAGGATCATCCGCTGGCAAACCTGGCGGGCGTGGGCGTGGCGTATAAATTGGCGGAAGCGCTGTTAAATTCAGAGAGCAGAGAACAGAGAGAACAGAGAGAAGAGAGAAGAGAGAAGAGAGAAGAGAGCAGAGAGCAGAAAGCAGAGGGCGGAAGGCAGAAGGTAGATTGCGCTGAGTTGCTTGACCTTGTTGCATTGGGGTTGATTGCGGATGTGGCCCTGCTCAAAGGCGAGACGCGTTCGCTGGCGCAAAGAGGGATCCAAAAACTGCGCGAGACGAAACGTCTCGGCTTGCGCGTGATGGCGGACCTGGCCGGGGCGAGCATGGACACGCTCACCGAGGAGACCATCGGCTTCACATTCGCGCCGCGGTTGAACGCGCTGGGGCGGCTGGGCGACGCGAATCCCGCAGTGGAATTGCTGCTCACCAGCGATCCGCCGCGGGCGCGCGTCCTTGCCGCGCAGATCGAGGGACTGAACGCGCAGCGGCGGATGTTGACCAGCCAGGTCCACGCGTCGGCGGAGGCAAAGCTGCGCGCCGAACCCGCGCTGCTGGACGGACCCGTCATCGTGTTGTCGCATCCCGACTGGCCCGGCGGCGTGGTGGGGATCGTGGCGAACAAACTGGCGGAGCGTTACCGAAAACCCGCCATCCTGCTCAGCGAATCGGACGATGGAATCTTGCGCGGATCGGCGCGCTCGGTGGAGGGACTGCACATCACGGAGGCCATCGCGTCGCAGAAGGAAATCCTGCTCGGATTCGGCGGGCATCCGATGGCGGCAGGGATGTCGCTGGAGGCGCCGAAGTTGGCGGAATTCCGCCGCGGGTTGGGAAAAGCCGTCGAAGGGCAACTCGGCTCGAAGGTCCGCGAGGAAGCGGAATTGCAGATCGACGCGTGGGTCGCGCTCGACGAGGTCACGCTCGAATTGGCGGACCAGCTGGAAAGTCTGGCTCCGTTCGGCGCGGGGAATCCCGAATTGACGCTGGCGACGCGCGGGGTCGTCTTTAAGTCCGCGACGGAGATCGGGAAGACGAAGGAGCATCTGCGGCTGAACGTGGAGGACGAAAACGGGACGGCGCAGTCGCTTTTATGGTGGGGCGGCGCAGGCGAAGAACTGCCCGAGACGGGAAGCAAAATTGACGTGGCATATTCACTGCGCGGCAGTTCGTTCCGCGGGCAGAGGCAGGCGAACCTGCAATTCCAGGCGTTCCGCGTCGTCGAGGAAGCGCCAGTAGAGATCAGAGAGCAGAGGGCGGTGGTTGTAGACTGGAGGGCGCGAGCGTTGGACGTTGAACGCCTGACGCCAAACGTTCTGGTCTGGGCGGAGGGGGCGGAGCGCTCAAGAGGCAGATCGCGTTTCGAGTTGCATCAGGCGGACGAGTTCGCCATCTACACCACTCCCCCATCGCCGGCAGAATTGCGGAAGGCGCTGGAGGTCGTAAATCCCAAAACAGTGTATGTGTTCGCGCAATCTCCAGCCGAGACGAAACCCGAAGAATTTTTAAGCCGGCTCGCGGGCCTGTGCAAGTATGCGCTCAAAGCGCTCGAAGGCAAAACCAAAGTCCAGGATCTCGCGGGCGCGATGGCTTCACGCGAGAGCGCGGTACAGGTTGGGTTGGAATGGCTGGCGGCGGGAGGTCATTTGAGCGTGACGGTGGAAGAGGACGACGTCGCGTTGTCGAATGAAAAGCGGGAGAAGAATCCGTATTTGCAGGCCGAGTTGTTCGTGGCGCTGCGCGGGATCCTGAACGAGACGTCCGCGTATCGGAAGTATTTTGCGACGGTGGAGAATGTGGGGGGACTATTGAAATAAAGCGGCGTCTCGTCTTCAAAGACGACGATAAAGAGATTACAATGACGCCATGAGAAGACAACTTCCCTATCACGGCTGGTGTTTCGTGTGCGGACACGAAAATCCGCACAGCATCGGTATGGCCTGTGGGTGGAGGAGGACGGACGCCTCACCGCGGAACGCGCCCTCGGTCTCGCCCAACAGGGGCCGCCCGGCTTCGCCCACGGAGGCGCGTCCGCGGCCATCCTCGACGAGGCGATGGGTCTCGTCGTCTGGGCGGCGGGACATAAAGTGGCGGCGGTCAACCTGGAGATCAACTACCACAAACCCGTCCCGCTCGACCAAACCCTCCGCGTGGAGGCGCGCATCGTCGAACACGACGAGCGGAAATTATTTTCGACGGGCGAGATCAGCCTCCCCGACGGGACGGTGGCCGTCAGCGGGCGCGGCATCTACGTCATCGCGCCCAAGTTGTTCGAGAATGTGAAGTTGGAAAAAGAATAGGCCGCTTGTAAAAGCGCGCAATACGCCTTCATAGAGAGGATGGACGGGGGAACTATTTCCGCCAACGGGCGTCCTCGAATCAAACTCTGGAGGTCGCCATGAAACAAATCCCCTTTATATTACTTGCCCTGGCCCTGCTCGCCGCGGCCTGCGCTCCCGCCGAAAAATCGGCGAAAGACGATTCGCCGCAAAGCGCGCTCCTGCCCACCGAGGCGCCGATCGCCCTGCAACCGACCGCGAACGCTCCCATGCCCGACCGCTACCCTGTCGTCACTCCCCTGCCCCAAAAGACGGACAACACCATCCCGCGCCGCGCCGACCAGACGCTGGATGCGGTCTACCTCGATTCCGTCAACCTGCTGGCGATGGAAAGTTTCCCGCCCCAGTTCAGCCTCGAAGTGATGGGCAACCTCCCCACGCCGTGCCACCAACTGGTCTACGAAGTCCATCCGCCCGACGAGGCCAACAAGATCGTTGTGGACGTCAACGCGCTGGGCAGCGTAAACGCGATGTGTACGGAAGTTCTCCAGCCCTTCTCGGCGGTCATTCCGCTGGGAAGTTTCCCGGAGGGACATTACACGGTCTGGATCAACGGCGCGCAGGCAGCGGAGTTTGACGGAAGATGAGCGGAAATCATCGGCATCTTTTTTCTGCCGCGAATGACGCGAATTCCACGAAAAATCATGAAAAGTTCGCGCACATTCGTGAAATTCGCGGCCAGAAATTTCATTTCCGAAAAAGTTGATTCGACCGCTCGCGCAAGTCATTCTGATGTTAAGTTGGGCGCGCGTCGGCTCACCTTCGCGAACCTGGCGTTCGTCAACTTCGCGAGCGCCTCGACGCCCAACTTGATATTCAGTCCGCGCTGGCCGCCGGAGACGTGGATCTCCCCCAGCATTTGCGCGGACGAGTCGATCACCACCTGGAAGCCCTTATTGACCAGCGCCAGCGGGGAAATTCCGCCCGCCTGCAGCCCCGTCAACCGCTCGGCTTCGCGCTCGGTCGGCAGGCGCGCTTTCTTCTCGCCAAGCGCGGCGGCCAGCAGTTTTAAGTCCACTTCGAAATCGCCGGGGACCACGACGAGCAGGGGCTTGCGCGGCCGCTCGCGGACGACGACGATCGTCTTGAAGACCGAGTCCGGCTCCACGTTCAGGAAACGGGCCGTTTCGAGCGCGCCGAGTTTTTCGGCGGGAGTCTCGCAGGCCGTGTAGGGAATCCGCCGCGCGTCCAGCAGGCGGGTCACGTTGTTGACAATGGACATTTTTTCTCCCATGCAATACAATGAGTTAATTCTACATCAAGAGGAGGCAGAATGATCACCAAGGAATCGCTGGCTGATTTTGAATTGTTCAAAGGGGTCGAAATGGACGCGCTCGAGGAGATCGCCCACCTGTGCGAGGACGTCTTCGTGGCGAAGGATGGGTACGTCTTCCGCGAGGGCGAAACGGCCGACAAACTCCACCTGCTCGTGCAGGGAAGCATCGCCCTGCGCGTCAACCTGACCTCGCGGCCGCAGGCGATCACCGTCAGCATCGTCAGCCGCCCGCACCAAACCCTCGGCTGGTCGGGGATCGTCGCCCCTCATCATTACACCGCCTCGGCCTACTGCGAGGAAGACAGTCACCTGATCGCCATCCCGGCCGACAAGTTCCTGCAAACGCTGGCGGCGCGTCCCGAAGCGGGCTTCAAGATCATGCTGCGCATCACCGAGATCATCTCGGACCGATTGAGGAACAGCCGCCAGGCGTTGTTGAAAACGCTGTAAGTTTCAACCCCTGTCGTTTCCCAGCAACCAGGTTTCCGCAACGAAACCTGGTTTCTGGTTTGCGTTACAATAATCCCATGCCAGCCACATCCGCCCTCACCGGCATTGAAGACCTGATCGAGGCGCTCCCCGAATCATATTCCATCGCGGAGCGCGAACTCATCCAGCGCGCCTACCGCGTGGCCGAGGAAGCGCACCGCGGACAGAAGCGCGTTTCAGGCGAGCCGTACGTGTCGCACTGCGTGGCGGTGGCGCGCATCCTGGTGGACCTCTCCGTCCCGCCCGAGGCCGTGGCCGCGGGATTGCTCCACGATACGGTGGAAGACACTTCCCTGACGCTGGAAGACATCCGCCTCGATTTTGGGGAGACGATCGCCATGCTGGTGGACGGCGTCACCAAACTGACGAAGCTGCCCCGCGTCTCGCGCAGCGACCAACATGCCGGCCCGGGCGACGGCGGCCCCGAAGACGAGGAGGCCGCGGCGGAACGTCTCCGCGCCAGCAAGCAGGATCTGGCTACGGAAACCCTCCGAAAAACCTTCCTGGCCATGGGCGAAGACGTGCGCGTGGTGCTGATCAAACTGGCCGACCGCCTGCACAACATGCGCACGCTCGGTCACATGCCGGAAGCCAAACGCAAGCGCATCTCCCAGCAGACCATGGACGTGTTTGCGCCGCTGGCCAGCCGGCTCGGCATCTGGCAGATGAAGTGGGAACTCGAAGACCTGGCGTTCAGTTACCTCAACCCCCAAAAATACAAAGAGATCGCCGAACAACTCGCCGAGCGTCGACCCGACCGCGAGGCCAGCATCGCGACCATCATCGAAACCATCCGCAAGCTGCTCGAACGGCACAACATCCATGCCGAGGTGAGCGGGCGCCCCAAGCACATCTATTCCATCTACAAAAAGATGATCCGCAAAGACAAGCCCTTCGAGCTGGTGCGCGACATCCGCGCCGTGCGCCTCATCGTCCCCGACATTCAGGCGTGTTACGCGACGATGGGCTTGATCCACACCTCGTGGCGTCCGCTTTCGGGCGAATTCGACGACTACATCGCCGCGCCCAAAGACAACTATTACCAGTCCCTGCATACGGCCGTCATCTTCGACGACGGAAAACCGGTCGAGGTGCAGATCCGCACGCCCGAAATGGACCAAAACGCGGAGCTGGGCATTGCCGCGCATTGGCGTTATAAGGAGGGCAAGAGCCGCGACCTGGCCTTCGAGCAGCACGTCAACTGGCTGCGCGCCATGATGGACTGGAAACACGACGTGGACGACGCCCAGGAATTCGTGGACGGGATGAGGTCCGACGTGTTCCAGGACCGCGTCTACGTCTTCACGCCCAAGGGCGATATCATCGACCTGCCGGCTGGCTCCACGCCGATCGACTTCGCCTACCATGTCCACACCGATATCGGCCACCGCTGCCGCGGCGCCAGGGTGAACGGGAAACTCGTCCCGTTGGACCAGGTTTTGAAGACCAGCGACCAGGTCGAGGTCCTGACCGGGAAGCGAGGCGGGCCCAGCCGCGACTGGCTGAACGTCAACCTCGGGCTTGTCCGCACGCAGCGGGCGCGGTCGAAGATCCGCGCCTGGTTCAAGAAGGAAGATCACGAGAAAAACTTGTCTTCGGGACGCGAACTGCTGGAGCGCGAACTCCAGCGGCTGGGGATGGGCGACACCAACTTCGAGCGCCTGGCGCGCAGTCTCGGCTACAAACAGCCCGATGAGATGTTCGTGGACCTCGGCTGCGGCGACCTGTCTTTGGCCCGCATCGTCAACCTGCTGTCTGAATCGCAGGCCGGCGCGGACCTGTTGACGGCGGCCGCGCCGACGAGCGAGGCGGTCGCCACCGAGTCGATCAACGTGGTGGGGTTGAAGGGGCTGCTGACCACGATCGCAAAATGCTGCCACCCGACGCAGGGCGACCAGATCATCGGGTTCATCACGCGCGGACGCGGCGTCTCCATCCACCGACAGGATTGTCCCAACATCCTGCGCGTGGTGGACCGCGACCGGTTGGTGCGCGTTTCGTGGGGCGAACACGTGCGGACGTATTCCGTCCCGATCAGGATCACAGCCTACGACCGGACGGGATTGATGGGCGACATTTCAAATTTGCTGAACAGCGAGGACGTGAACATCGTGGACGTGGGGGTCAAGGTGGCGCACAGCATGGCCGACCTGCGCCTGGTGGTGGAAGTGAAAGACGTCAAACAGTTGAGCAGAATTTTGACGAGAATCGAAAATATCCCCAATGTGCTGGAAGCGCAAAGGGTGAAGCCGGGGTGAGCGTTCGGCGCGGACGCGCCCGCTTACTTGACGATCTTAAAATTGAAAATATTCGTGCCGAGTTTTTTCTGGAGGGAGATCCACAGCGGCAAGGCCATCTCCAGGCCGCGCGAGTTGGAGATGTCGCCCAGGTCAATCACCGATTTCCAGCCGAACCATTCGTTTAAAATGCGAGTCGCTTCGGCCTTGGCTTCGAGATCGTTGCCGCAGATGAACGCGTCGTGCGGACCGTGCAGAAGTTCGGGATGCGCCATCAACTCCACGTTCACGGTGTTGAGCGCCTTGACCACCCGCAAAAGCGGATGCGCGCGCTGGATCTGCTCGCCGAGCGAATCGACGTTGCAGACGGTCAGGGTCGGCGGCATGCCGCGCGAGAAATCGAGCGGGTTGGCCAGGTCAACGAGGATCTTGCCGTTAAGATCGGAGCGCCGGGGAAATTCGAGAGCGGACAGCGATCCCCTGCCCGCAGTGCAGTTGAACAGGATCTCGCCGAAGGCGGCCGCCTCCGCGAAGGTTCCGTGCGAGGCGAGTTGTCCACGCGACCTGACCCAGGCGCGCGCGTTCTCGTTGGCGGCGGAACGCGAACCCATCATTACGTTATGTCCCAATTCCACCAGCCGCGAGCCGATGGCCTGTCCAACCATGCCGGTCCCTAACATGCCGATATTCATAGACGAGCCTCCTTATTCGTTTATATTTTACCAGCCACGTAATCCAAAACGTCAATTTTCGTGAGGATGCCGACCGGTCGGCTGTCTTCCACCACGATCAGCGCGAAGCCCGCGGCGAGCGACGGCATGGCCTGCTCCAGCGAGGTTTCGGGCGGAAAAACCGCGCCCGCGTTCTGCACGAGTTCGTCCATCGGTTCATCGTGACTGTGGCCGGCGTGCCCCGCCAGCATATGATTTAACACGTCCACTTCCTCGATCAAACCGACGAGCGTCCCGTCCGCGCCGACGACGGGCATTTGCGAAATACTGTGCTGGCGCATCACCGTCACCACCCTGCGAATCGAGTCGCCCAACGCGGCGGTCAACAGCATTTTGCCCGGCTTGGCCAGCAGGATATCGCCGAGGGTCATCTCGCCCAGTTCAGTGGACAGGAAACCGAATTCGCGCATCCATTTGTCGTCGTAAAATTTCGAAAGATAGCGCGAGCCCGAATCGGGGAAGACGACCACCGACAGGCGGTCGGCTGGCAACTTGCGGCAATATTTCATCGCGCCCGCCAGCGCCGATCCAGAGGAACCGCCCGCGAAGATGCCCTCCTGGCGCACCAACTGCCGCGCCCACAAAAAGGACTCGCGGTCGCCGGCGCGCACGATCCAATCCACCACCGACAGGTCTGTAGTGGACGGCAAAAAATCCTCGCCGATACCTTCCACTTTATAGGTCTTGGGGTACGCGCCCTCCGGGATCGCGCCCCCGTTCTGCCAGATCTCGGTCAGGATGGAGCCTTCGACGTCCACGCCCACAATTTTGATATTCGGATTCTTCGATTTGAGATACCGCCCGACTCCGCTGATCGTCCCGCCGGTCCCCATCCCGATGATGACGTCGGTCACGCGGCCTTCGGTCTGTTCCCACAGTTCGGGCCCGGTCGCCGCCTCGTGCGTCTTCGGGTTATCGGGATTGTGATACTGGTTGGCGAGGATGGCGTTCGGCGTCTCGCGGACGAAACGCTTCGCGACCTCATAATAGGATTGCGGGTCATCGGGGGTCACCGCCGTCGGCGTGATGACCACCTTCGCGCCGTAGGCGCGCAGGAGCAGGATCTTCTCGTTGCTCATTTTATCGGGCATGACGAAGATGGTCTTGTATCCTTTCAACGCCGCGGCGATGGCAAGACCGACTCCCGTGTTACCCGACGTGGCCTCGACGATCGTCCCACCCGGAGTCAACTCGCCGCGCTTTTCCGCCTGCTCGACGATGTTGGCCCCGACGCGGTCCTTCACCGAACCGCCGGGGTTCATGAATTCCAGTTTTGCGTAGAGCGGACCGGGCAACTCGCGCGCGATGCGTCCGAGGCGGACGAGGGGGGTATGCCCGATCGCGCCGAGAATGGAATCGTAGACACGGGTTTTATTGGAAGGGGAAAGCGCGGTCATTCAGTCTCCTTTGGCGAGGCTAATTTTAACACGCAATGTATCGAGGTTCTTCAATTTTTTTAACCGAAATTTTTTAACGCGAAGGGCCACAACCTCTGGGATCCTCGCGGAGTCGACAAAGGAAAAACGCGTGAAATGAGGGCGCTTTCATCCTATACCTTTAAGCGTCTGAGATGAAAATAGAAAGGATTCCGCAAGTTCTACTTGCGGCTCTCCCGAAGTAGAACTTCGGGATTCCAAATTTTCATCATTCGGGGGGAGCCTCGTTCATGGATACTTTGTGTTTCTTTATGTTTATGTTGCAAGCGCTTTAACCGTCTGTCACTGCGAGCGGAGCAGTCTCCGGTTTGCGAGGAGATTGCTCCGACGCCTTTGGCGTCTCGCAATGGCGATGGAAAGCAAGGCGCTTCGTCACGCGTCAATAGATCGGCAGGCTCGCGTCCACGTCCCTGGCCCAGGCGTTGATGCCCCCGTGCAAATTTTTCACTTTTTTGAATCCCGCGCTGACCAGCAGCTCGAGGGCGCGGCGGGAGCGCGTCCCCGATTTGCAGAGGATCACCATCTCGCGGGCGGTGTCCAATTCCGAGAGGCGCGCGGTCAGCTGGCCGAGAGGGATGTTGACCGAGTCGCGGATGGAGGAGATCCGCAGTTCGTGCGGCTCGCGCACGTCGAGCAGGAGCAGGTTCGGGTCGCGCGCGAGGCGGGTTTGCAGATCCCGCGCGGAGATGTCCCAGTCCGCGCTCGCGGAGTCGTCGGCGCGGTCGTGGCTGGGGAGTCCGCAAAACGCCTCGTAGTCCACCAGTTCGGTCACGTCGGCGTTCGGTCCGCAGACGCGGCAATTGGGATTCTTCTTCAGCTTGATGAAGTCGAAGGACATGTCGAGGGCGTTGTAGAGCAGGAGCCGGCCGATGAGCGGGTCGCCGATGCCGAGCAGGAGTTTGAGCGCTTCGGTGGCCTGGAGGCTGCCGATGACCGCGGGCAGGACGCCCAGCACGCCGCCCTCCGCGCAGGAAGGGACGAGTCCGGGCGGCGGCGGTTCGGGGAAGAGACAGCGATAGCATGGCCCTTCTTTGGCGTAGAAGACGCTGGCCTGCCCGTCGAAGCGATAGATGGAGCCGTAGACGTTCGGCTTGCCGAGAAAGACGCAGACATCGTTGGAGAGATAGCGCGTGGGGAAGTTGTCGGTGCCGTCGAGGAGGACGTCGTACTCTTTGGCAATGCGCATGGCATTGGCGGAAGTGAACACTTCGTTGTACGCGTCAACCTGGATGCGCGGGTTGATGTCCAGCAGGCGGCGTTTGGCGTTTTCGACTTTGAGTTTGCCGATCGCCTCCGTCCCGTGGATGACCTGCCGCTGGAGGTTGGACTCGTCCACCACATCGTAGTCCACGAGGCCGATGCGTCCGACGCCCGCCGCGGCGAGGTAGAGCGCGGCAGGAGAGCCAAGTCCGCCCGCGCCGATGATGAGCGCGGACGCGGCTTTCAATTTCTGCTGACCTTCCAGTCCGATTTCTGGGATGAGGAGGTGACGGGAGTAGCGGAGGATTTCGTCGCGGGAGAGTTCCATGGTTCGGGTGACGGGAGGCGGGAGGGATTCATCCGCCTGCGGCGGAGGCGAGGAGGATGACTTGGTCTTCGGGGCGGAGCGGAGTGTCGAGGCCGTTCAGTTCGCGGACGTGGACGCCGTTGACGAAGACGTTGAAGTGGCGGCGCAAATTCCCGTCGGCGTCGAGCAGGTGAAACTTGACGGCAGGATAGCGCCCGGCCAGCGCGGCCAGCAGCTCGGTCACGGAGGCGGCGGGGAGGTCCGTCTCGCTGAGGTTGTCCGCGTAATATTTCAACGCGGGGGGGATTCGGAGGCTGGGCATGTCGGCATTATAATCCTGACGGAGTGGTAAAATCAGCCAAATTTCGGAGGGCGCAATGACGGACAACATCAGCAACGAGACACGCTTTTTGCACGCGGTGGAAATGGGGTTGGGAGCCTGGCAGTTCGGCGACCGCGTGATGTGGGGATTTGGACAGACGCACAACGAAGACGATATCCGCGCCGCGTTCGACGTCAGCATCGAGGCGGGCATCCGCTTTGTGGACACGGCGGAAATTTACGGAATGGGGCAATCGGAACAGTTCCTCGGCGGGATGTTAAAGGACGCCAATGAGCCTGTGCTGGTGGCGAGCAAATTTTTCCCGTTCCCGTGGCGCGTCCATAAGCAGTTTATGAAGCGCGCGCTGAAAAACAGCCTGGAACGCCTGGGGGTGGAGCAGTTGGACCTTTATCAAATTCACTGGCCGCACGCGCTCGTCTCGCCCGAAACGCTGATGGAATGGATGGCGGAACTGGTGAAGGAGGGACTCACCCGCACGGTGGGAGTCTCCAATTTCAGTCCCAACCAGATGGTGCGCGCGTACACGACGCTGGCGCGCAAGGGAATCCCGCTGGCGTCGAATCAGGTCTCGTTCAGCCTGCTGGACCGCCGCGTCGAGAAGAACGGCCTGCTGGCGCGCTGTCGGGAATTGGGCATCCGCGTGATCGCGTATTCGCCGATCGCGAAGGGACTGTTGACGGGTAAGTATTCCGCCGAGAAACTGCCGCCCGGTCCGCGCGCCGTCTCGGCCGCGGCGAAACTTCAGAATATCCAGCCCCTGCTCAAGTTGATGACGAAGATCGGACAGGATCACGGCGGCAAGTCCAACGCGCAGGTGGCGTTGAACTGGTGTATCTGCAAGGGGACGCTCCCCATCCCCGGCGCGAAGAACGCGGGGCAGGCGCAGGAGAACGCGGGCGCGCTCGGATGGAGGCTGACTCCCGACGAGGCGGCGGCGCTGGATGAGGCCAGCGATGAGGCGGTGAAGTGAGGGAGGGGTGTTGGAGGAGGAGACAGACTTCGCTGTCTCCTTGTTTTCTTGTCAGCCAATCGCCCGAAGCGTATAATCGCTCTCGACAAGACTGTTTCGTTCAACTCGGATCAATCCAGCGGAAATCCAGTCTCTTTTCAATTTTTGCTCTTCTGCTGAAACAACCCTTAACCGTTAACCTGCCCTCGGAAAATATTGGAACTTGAAATAGCATGGCATTCATGCTATCATAATGCCATGATAAGGTCGTTCAAAGATACAGGAACGGAAGATATTTTCAACGGCGAAAACACCAAAGCGGCAAGAAAATCATGCCCTTCCTCGATCTGGAAAGTCGCCGCTAGAAAATTAGACCAATTAGATTCCGTCACCGCCCTGCATGAATTGAGAATTCCCCCAAACAATAAACTTGAGGCCTTATCGGGCGATAGAAAAGGCCAACATAGCCTCCGTATCAACGACCAGTATCGCGTTTGTTTTACATGGACTAATTTGGGTCCCGACCAGGTTGAGATCACAGATTATCACTAGCCAGAAAAGCAGGAGTTAATATTATGGTTCGCATTCCTACCGACCGCATACCCACTCATCCCGGCGAAATGCTCATGGAAGAGTTTTTAGACCCTATGGGCATCAGCCAGAAAGACCTGGCGGATCATATTCACGTTCCATACCAGCGCATTAATGAAATTGTAAACGGGCGCAGGGGCATTACTCCAAGCACGGCTTTGCGTTTGGCAAAATTCTTCGAAATGTCGCCCGACTTTTGGATGAATTTACAATTACGCTGGGATTTATATTTTGCTCAACAGGATGAAATGAAGGTATTAAAGTCCATTCAGCCACATTCGGTTGGCGCGTAAAAAGCCAGCGAATCTTGCACAAAAACGCCCAACACAGCGAAACATCCTCCTCATCCGCGCCTCGGACCATCTCCTCCGGGGGCGCGTTTTTTCTGGAGAGTCGCGCCGCCGAACGGAATAACAGTTCTCGTACTCCAGCGCGATGAGAAACAAAACGGTCGCCTTTCGGCGACCGTCTCTGTTTTATGCCGGGGCGCGGCTCACTGCTTCGTCCCGCACTCCGCGCAGAACTTCGCGTCCGCCTCCATTTTGGCGCCGCAATTCTTGCAGAATTTTTCGGACTTGATGGCCGTCCCACATTCGGGACAGAACTTGGCGTTCTTCTGCAAGGGCGCGTTGCATTTGGGACAGGTGGCGCGCACCCCCGCCCGCCAGGATTCGTCCTTCAACATTTCCCGATCTTCCTCCGCCACCTTGGAATGCGCCCAGATCTCCTCGGTGGTGCGGCTGGCTTGCGCGGCGGCCATCTCCACGCCCATGTCCGGCGCGCAATTCTTGCAAAGGCCGCGCGACTGATTCCAGCAACTCTTCCGACAGACCCACGCCGAGCAGCGCGGGCATTGGACAAAGTTTGGCTTGATCTGCTGGACGGCCTCCACGAGGGCCTTGTCCCAGGCCTGCTGCCAACCGGCGGACCGGGCGCGCTCGCCCAGGTCCGCGGCCCGGCCGAACACGCCTCCGAACAGACTGGAAGCCGCGTCCAACGCCCCCGAGACGTTCCCCAACGCCCAGGCCTGGAACTGGGTCTTGTAGCCGTTTCCGCACCGGTCGCACTGAAATTCGAACTGAAAACCGCGGTCCGTGGAATGGTCGGTGTAATTACGGGTGAATTCGATCGCGTCCATGTTTGTGTTCCTCGTCCTTACTGCGGGGTCTCACCGTCCGCCGCCGGTAATGTAATGCTCCAATTGCGAGATCATGAACTTCTGATAGTCCACCATCTCCTTCAACGCGTCGCGGACAGAAATGATGCCGATGAGTTTCCCTTCTTCATAGACGGGCAGGTGGCGGATGTTTTTGTCGATCATAATGGCGACGCATTCGTCCAGAGACTGGCTGCTCTCCACGTAAAGGACTTTGGTGGTCATGATCTCGGCCACCTTCGTCTCGCGGGAGGCGCGTCCCTGCAGGTCCAACCTGCGGATGCAGTCGCGCTCGGACAGGATGCCGGCCACTTTGCCGTCGTTGATGACCAATACCGCGCCGGCGTTCTTCTCGGCCATCAATTTGAGGGCTTCGAACACCGTCGCGTCGGAACTGACCGACCAGACTTCGTCGCCCTTCTTGCGGATCATCTCTCGGACTGCGATCATACAAGCCTCCTTTGGTGAATGGCGAAAGTATAGACCGAAACGGGCATGCTGACAAGAAGACAACGCCCGGCCGCGCTGGAAAAGCAGCGGCTGCTCAAGTCCATCATAAGCAAATCGGCGCAGAAAATCAAGAGCCTTGAGGCAGACTATCATGGCTGTAGCAAAGGCAGAGATTTCTCAACGCGAATGCCGCGAATTTGCAAACCTTCGCGCCGCCCGCAAAAACAGGCGCGACCCGAATAACGTCAGCCGATTTATGGAAGATGTCAATCGTGCTGTTATTCTTTTTGGACGCGAATTTCACGGATCGCGCGGATTTTTCCCTGGCTTTTTTCGTGAAGTCCGCGTCATCCGTGTCCGAAATGGAATTCTAAAATACCCTCCGAAGGGGACGGCGAAACAGAAAAACCCTCCGACCAGTCGAAGGGTTTTCTTTTACAGGCTCCTCGCCGAGGACTTGAACCTCGAACCTAGCGGTTAACAGCCGCCCGCTCTGCCATTGAGCTAGCGAGGAACGCGTGTGACATTATATAGGCAAGCGCGGAGCGTGTCAAGCAAATTTCAAAACCTCGAAAGTCCGGGCGGCTTCCGGGGACGGACAAACACGGATTTGACGGATCGCACAGACGAACATGGATTTTTAATAGTTCTATCCGCGAGAATCCGTGAGATTCGCGTAATCCGCGTACGCAAGAAACAGTCTCTAATACTTGATCGCGCTCAACAAATGCAGTTTATCGATCTGATGCCGCGCCTTGATCATGCGGACGGTGCCCGTCAGGCCGCGCACCACGAGACTGTCGGTGGCCGCGCCGTCGCCGTAGTAGCGGACTCCCTGCAGGAGTTCGCCGTCGGTGATGCCGGTCGCCGCGAAGAAGACATCCTCCGAGGAGACCAGGTCGTCCATCGTCAGGATCTTCTCGAAGTCGTAGCCCATTTCGCGGCCGCGTCTCAGTTCGCTTTCGTCGCGGGCGTAGAGTTTTCCCTGGATCTCCCCGCCCATGGCGCGCAACGCGCAGGCGGTGATCACGCCTTCGGGCGTGCCGCCGACGCCGAAGAGCGCGTCCACGCCCGAGTCGGGCATGGCGGTCATCAGAGCCGCGCCCACGTCGCCATCGGGGATGATCCGAATGCGCGCGCCCGCCTTGCGGATCTCGGCGATCATGTCCTTGTGACGGTCGCGGTCGAGGATGATGGTGGTGAGGTCCTCCACGGCCTTGCCTTTGGCTTTCGCGATCGCCTTCAGGTTGTCGGTGATGGATTTTTCGATGTTGATGCGGCCCTTCGCTTCGGGGCCAACCGCCACCTTGTTCATGTAAACGAACGGGCCAGGGTTGAACATCGCGCCGCGCGGCGCCAGCGCCACCACCGACAGGGAGTTGGCGCGGCCAAAAGCCAGCGGGCGCGTCCCGTCGATGGGGTCCACCGCCACGTCCAGTTCGGGAGGCGAACCGTTGCCCACGCGTTCGCCGTTGTAGAGCATCGGCGCGTTGTCCTTCTCCCCCTCTCCGATGACGATGATGCCGTCCATTTCGATGGAGCGCAGGACGAGGCGCATCGCCTCGACCGCGGCGCGATCGGCGCCCTCCTTATCGCCGCGGCCCATGAAGCGTCCCGCGGCCAGCGCGGCCGCCTCGGTGACGCGCGCCAGTTCGAGAGCAAGATTGCGGGTGGGAATGTTATCCAGCATAGATCCTCCAGTGATGGTAGACGACGCTCGGATTTTATAACCTCCCGATTCTATGTTGAAACCGGGAGGGATCGAACTTCATAAAAAGAACCAGCGGATCCAATATACGCCGATGACCGCGCCCCACAACCACGAGTCGATGCGGTCGAACGCGCCGCCGTGGCCGGGGAATAGATTCCCAGAATCCTTGATCTGGCCCTGCCGTTTGATCAGACTCTCGCCCAGGTCGCCGAGGATGGTGACGGCGCTAAGCGCGAAGCCGAACGCCATTCCCTGCCAGACGCTGATGGCGAGATGTCCCAGCAGGGGTTGCCCGAACAGCATGGAGTTGACGTTGTATGCCCAGGCGAAAAAGCCGCCGTAGAGCGTGCCGGTGAACACTCCCGCGAAGTAGCCCTCCCAGGATTTTTTGGGGCTGAGACGCGGCGCCAGTTTGTGTTTCCCGTATTTTGCGCCGATGGCGTACGCCGACGAGTCGGCCATCCAGACTGTAGGCAGGACGAACATCAGCCACCAGCCGCCCTCAGGCAGGGCGCGCAAGTCGTAGAGATACGCGCCGATCCAGCCGAGGTAGGCCAGCCCGCCCACGGTGGCGGTAAAATCGAGCGCGGCCTGGTCGCGGCCACGCTCGTAGGCGTAGAGGTGAACCGCCATCGCGGTCAGGATGAAGAAGGCGAGCGCCGCTCCGGCATACTCGGGACGGAAAGCGCGCGCCAGCAGGATCGCCAGCGTCCCGCCCACGGTCGTCAGCATGGATGGCTGGGACCCGGCGGCGCGAAACAGGCGGACATATTCCCATGCGGCGATCACAACAAAAAGTCCGATTAGCGCAAAGAACCATACGCCCCCCAGAAGAACGGGAGGCATGGCAAGCGCAAGCAGGGTCAGGGCAGTGAGGGTCCGTTTAACCATTGGATGTCCTGTTGGCGACTGTCTCTGAAACGCCCCCATAACGACGATCGCGCTGGGCAAAGACTTCCAACGCGTGGCGGTATTCGTTCGTGTTGAAATCAGGCCAACAGGTGGGCGTGACGTACCATTCCGAGTAGGCCGCCTGCCAGATGAGGAAATTGCTTACACGCAATTCGCCCGAGGTGCGGATAATCAGGTCGGGATCGGGAACGCCGGCGGTGTAGAGGTATTTCCCCACCGTTTCGACGTCCACGTTTTCGGCGGGAATCCCGTCCCGTATAATGCGCTGGATGGCCTGCACGATCTCGTCGCGGCCGCCATAATTGAAGGCGATGTTCAAGGTGAGACGCGTGTTCGCGCGCGTCAGGTCAATGGCGTCCAGCACTTTCTCTTGCAGCGCCGGCGCGAGCCGCTCCAGCCGTCCGATATGACGCAGTTGGACGCCCTCCTTGTGGAGTTCGTTCAACTCCTTGTCGATCACGTCTTCGAGGATGCACATCAGCCCCTGCACTTCTTCGGGCGGACGCCCCCAATTTTCGGTGGAGAAAGCATAGATGGTCAGGTAGGGAATCCCGAATTCGACCGTCGAGCGGATGACGCGGCGCAGGTTTTCGGTGCCGGCGCGGTGACCGGCCAGGCGCGGCAGGCCGCGCGAGATCGCCCAGCGCCCGTTGCCGTCCATGATGATGGCGACGTGTTGGGGGAGCCTATCGAGCGGAACGTTTAAAGAAGCGCTATCCATGTGGGTAACAGTAACGCGGGGCGTCTCTACACTTCCATGATCTCTTTTTCTTTGGCCTGCCCGCGCTTGTTGACTTCCTCCACGTAGCGGTCAGTCAGTTTTTGCAATTGGTCTTCGCCGCGTTCGAGATCGTCCTCCGAGATCAGTTTTTCCTTTTCAAAATCGCGCAGGTCGTTGTGAACATCGCGGCGGATGTTACGGATGGCGACGCGAGCCTCCTCCAGCCGCGTATGGGTGTGCTTTACCAGATCGCGGCGGCGCTCCTCGGTGAGCGGAGGCAGGTTGAGGTGGATGTTCTTACCGTCGTTGTTGGGAGTCAGGCCCAGGTCCGAGGCCAGGATCGCCTTTTCGATGGTCTTCAACGTGGACGGGTCGAAGGGCTTGATCATCAGCGAACGCGGCTCGGGAACGGAAATGGTCGCGAGTTGGATGATGGGCGTCGGCGTATCGAAGTACTCCACCGTCAAACGTTCGACGAGGGCCGGGCTGGCGCGTCCCGTGCGGACGGTGGCGAGGTCCTGCTCGAGGGCGTGGATCGCGCCGTGCATACGGGTTTCAGCGTCTTTCAACATGTCCTTGATGGTATCGTCACTCACCGTGGCCTCCGAAAAAAGGGTTCGGCACAAGGATACCCTAAAATGTCAAAAAATGCCACCGATTATAGAATCGGGAGAGTTTTTTGAGGAAAAATGAGAGACTCTCAAATCCCAGACACCAGCGTGCCGACCGCCTCGCCCTTGAGCGCGCGCGGCAACGCGGCGGCGTCCCACAGGTTCAAGACGAGGATTGGCAGGTGATTTTCCATACAGAGGGAAATAGCGGTGCTGTCCATGACCTGGAGACGGCGGTTCAGCGTTTCGATATAACTCAGCTGCTCGAACATCTTCGCCTCGGGATTCTTCTTCGGGTCCGAGTCGTACACCCCGTCCACTTTGGTGGCTTTGATGACCACGTCCGCTTCGATCTCGGTGGCGCGCAGCGCCGCGGCCGTGTCGGTGGAGAAAAACGGGTTGCCCGTCCCCGCGCCGAAGATGACGACGCGTCCCTTTTCCAGGTGACGGATGGCGCGGCGGCGGATGTACGGCTCGGCGATGGCGCGCATCTCGATGGCCGACATGACGCGCGTGTACACGCCGGCGCGTTCGAGCGCGTCCATCAGCGACAGCGCGTTCATCATCGTGCCGAGCATGCCCATGTAATCGGCGGTAGCGCGGTCCATACCGCGCTCCAATCCCTGCTTGCCGCGCCACAGATTGCCCGCCCCGATGACGACCGCCACCTCCACCCCGCTTTCATGCACGTCCTTCACGCGGCTGGCGATGGATTCCACCTCCGTCGTGTCGATCCCAAAACCCGACTCGCCCGCCAGCGCCTCGCCGCTGAGTTTAAGCAAAATACGTTTGTACTTCAGATCAGACATAGTTTCTCCTTTACGTTCCACATCCCGCCTGCCGCTTTAGAAAGACAGGCGGGGATATTTATAAAAAAGGCCAACCGAACGGTTGGCCTTCCAAAACTATTCTCCCAATTTCTCGCCCAACTCCCAGCGCTGAAAGCGGCGGACGATAATATTCTCGCCGATGGCGGCGATGTTCTGCATGATCAGCGCTTCAACCTTGACGCTCTCGTCGCGGATGTATGCCTGTCGAAGCAAAACCGCCTCGTCCTTGAACTTGTCCAAGCGGCCCGCCACGATCTTCTCGGCAACCGCCTCGGGCTTGCCCTCCTCTTTAACGCGGGCGCGGGCGATCTCGGCCTCGTGGTCCAACACAGCCTGCGGGATCTCGTCCTCGCGGATGTAGCGCGGCGAAGCCGCCGCGATCTGCAGGGCGATCTCGTGCGCCAAATTGCGGAACTGCTCCGAGCGCGCCACAAAGTCCGTCTCGCAATTCACTTCCACCATCACACCCACGCGGCCGTTGCCGTGGGAATACAGTTCAACCGTCCCGCTCGAAGCCTCGCGGTCGGCGCGCTTGGCGGCGGTAGCCATGCCCTTTTCGCGCAAAAAATCCACCGCCTTCTGGTAATCGCCGTTCGCATCCTGGAGCGCCTTGCGGCAATCCAGCATCCCCGCGCCGGTGGCGGCGCGCAACTCCTTGATCATCTCAGTCGTAATTTCCATTGCAACCATCCTCGATATGACTTAATTCTACGCTGCGGACGCGTCGGCCGCCGCGTCATCTTCGACCTCGGGCTGGGCCGCGGTCTCTTCGACTTTTCCTTCAACCGCCGCTTCAGCCTTGACCTCGGGCTGGGGCGCGGCCTCGACGGCCGGTTCCACAGCCGCGGCTTCGACCTCGGCCTGTTCTTCAATGGCGGGCTTGCGCGCCTCGCTCAGCTTGGCAAGCGTCGCCTCGCCCAGCAAGTCTCCCTCGCCGACCTCGTCCACATCCGCCGCCTCCACAACGCGCTTCGGCTTGCGGGCGCCGCGAGCCGGTTTGGACTCGGCGGGCCGCTCGGCGGCCGCGGCGGTCTCCTCGGCCGGTTCCTGCTCCTTGCGCATGGCCTTGCCTTCGAGGACCGCGTCCGCCATGCGAGCCACCAGCAATTTGATGGCGCGGATGGCGTCGTCGTTCGACGGGATGACGTAATCAATATCCTGCGGGTTGCAGTTTGTGTCCACCAGCGCGACCATGGGGATCTTGAGCAGGTTGGCTTCGCGCACGGCCGCCACCTCGCGTCCCACATCCACGAGGAAGAGCAGGTCGGGCAGACGCTTCATGTTGCGCACGCCTTCCAACCGGGTGAGGAGACGGTTGATCTCGCGTTCGATCAACAGGCCCTCCTTTTTGGTCAGACGGTTGATCTCGCCCGTCTCGCGCATTTTTTCGAGACGGTCCAACTCCTGGATGCGCTGGTGCATGGTGGACCAGTTGGTGAGCATGCCGCCCAGCCAGCGCTCGGTGACGTAGGGCATCCCCGCGCGGACGGCCTCCTCCTTGACGGTCTCCTGCGCCTGGCGCTTGGTGCCGACAAAGAGAACAGAGCCGCCGTTCGCGACGGTGTCGCGCACAACGTTGAAAGCCTGGTTCAACAGTTTGACGGTCTGTTGCAGGTCAATGATATGAATGCCGTTACGCTCCGTGAAGATGTACGGCTTCATGCGGGGGTCCCACTTGTTGGTGCGGTGTCCAAAGTGGACGCCGCTCTCGAGCAGGGCTTTCATGGATACAGTGGCCATGGGGAAAGAACCTCCTTGCGTTTGGCCTCCGCTGGCTTCATCCCCGCCAGCCACCGCGTCCATTTGGTCCGCGGCACGCGCTGGCAGGTCGGCAAGCGTGTGGATTTGGGCGTATGTTGCCCGCCCGGGCAGAATGTGCCTCGTCCTTTCGGACGAATAGCGGCGGGATTATAACATTGAAATTCAAAAAACATGTCAACCTGCGACAGCGAATTCCGCCGCCCGTCCGCCTCGTCCACGCCCTGGTTTTCAGCCATTTTCCGGCGACGGATGCCATGCAAAAGGTCAAATAAAGACCGCAGTACAGCAGTCTTAATTGTGATTTTCGTCACTAAATGAGTTTCCCCCTTCGGTATACAATCTCCTCGGCGAAAAGCGCCAAACAGACCCTCTTAAGAATCCAAGTCTCACGGAGGCGATTGTGACCCTAGTCATCCTGAAGAAGAAAGACCTGAATCGATTTGTGGAACGTCTTTTGGAATCGTATCGGGTGGGCGGGCCGGTTCAAAAGAACGGCGGGTTTGCGTTTGAAACGCTCGCCCATCCCGAAGAGTTACGGCTCGATTACCCCACCACCATCCTGCCGCCAAAGAAGTTCCTGCTCCCGGTAAGAGAAACTCTCTTCGAGATCGAAGATGCCCGCCAGGGGAAAATGACGCTGCCAAAAGAAGACCCGCCCACCGTCCTGCTCGGCGTCCACGCCTGCGACCTGCACGCCATCCAATTACTGGACCACGTCTTCTCGAACGGGCAGGCCGACTCGAACTACGCTAACCGCCGCCGCAAAACCATGATCGTCAGTCTGGAATGCCTGTCGCCCTGCGATGGGCATTCATTCTGCAAAAGCATGGGGACGCTCGCCGCCGACGAAGCCAACGACCTGCACATGGTGGACCTCGGCGAGGATTACGCGGTGGACGTGATCACGGAAGCCGGGCAGAAACTGATCCAACTCGCCGACGTGACGCCCGCCGCCTCGTCCGACATCGACCGGCTGAACGCCGCGCTCAGCGAGAAGTGGCCGCGCTTCCCCTACCGCCTCGACTTCGACGTCAGCGACCTGCCGTCCCTGATGACGATGAGCATGAAGAGTCCGCTGTGGGAGCAGCTGGGCGAACGCTGCCTGGGCTGCGCGGCCTGCACGAACGTCTGCCCGACCTGCTTCTGCTTCGACGTGAACGACGAACTCGACCTCAACCTGACCAGCGGCCAGCGCGTCCGCAAATGGGACTCCTGCCAGCTGGACGAATTCGCCACCGTCGCGGGCGGACACGACTTCCGCAAGAGCCGCGCCCTGCGCCAGCGTCACCGCTTCATGCGCAAGGGACGCTACATCCTGGAGGCGCATCACTTCCTCGGCTGCGTGGGCTGCGGCCGCTGCGCGCGCGCCTGCCTTGTGGACATCACCCCGGTCGGCGTCTTCAACGAACTGTATCACGAACGGGAACTCGGAGGCCGCGCATGATCGGGACTCTCTCTCCAAACCAAACGACCCTGTCCGCGCACATCGCCGAACAGGACCAGCTCTTCCAGCCGGTCGCGGCGCGCATCGTGGACATTCAGCCGCAGACGGAACTGGAAAAATTGTTCACCATCGAACTCCCGGACGGACTCGCCCTCGGGCATCGCCCCGGCCAGTTCGTGGAAGTGTCAGCGCTGGGCGTGGGCGAAGCGCCCATCAGCATCAGCAGTTCGCCCAGCCGCAGCAGCGACCGCTTCGAGTTGTGCGTCCGCAAAGCAGGAGACGTGACCAGCGCCATCCACAACCTGCGCGTCGGCGACTTCGTCGGCATCCGCGGCCCGTTCGGACGCGGCTTCCCGTACGAAAAATTCCGCGGCAAGGACGTGCTCTTCGCGCCGGGCGGACTCGGTCTCGCCCCGCTGCGCTCGCTGATCAACCAGGTCATTGACGAGCGCGCCATGTTCGGGCGCGTCATCATCCTCTACGGGGCGCGCAACCCGTCCGAATTGCTGTTCAAGAACGAACTCGTCGAATGGGCGAACCGCTCCGACGTGGAATTGCACATCACCGTGGACCGCGCCGACGAAAGCTGGAAGGGACACGTGGGCGTGATCACCACGCTCTTCCGCGGCATCACGATCAACCCGCGCAACACGATCAGCGCCACCTGCGGGCCGCCGGTCATGTACCGCTTTGTGTTGATGGAACTGGCCGGCAAGGGCATCTCGGAAGGCAACATCTATCTCTCGCTCGAACGGCGCATGAAATGCGGCGTGGGCAGGTGCGGACATTGCCAGATCAACAACGTGTACGCCTGCCAGTCGGGGCCGGTCTTCCCCTACTCTGAGATCAAAGGATTGGAGGAGGCGCTATGAGCCAGAACAACAAACCCAGGGTCGCCTTCTTCGACTTCACCTGCTGCGAAGGCTGCCAACTCACCGTGGTCGACTCGCTTCAGACCCACCCCGAACTGCTGGACGTGATCGACATCGTCCAGTTTCGCGAGGCGATGAGCGAAAAAAGCGACGACTACCAGGTCGCGTTCATCGAGGGATCGTGCTCGCGTCCCGCCGACGAGGAGCGGCTCAAACACATCCGTGAGCGGGCCGCCATCGTGGTCGCGCTCGGGACGTGCGCCCACCTCGGCGGCGTGAATTCGCTCAAGAGCCTGCATCCGCTCGACGAGGTGCGCGAGTACGTCTACGGCGACAAAGCCGAATGGTACGACACCTACGATGTGCGCCCGATCTCGGAAGTCATCCCCGTGGACTTCGCCATCCCCGGCTGCCCGATCGACCGTGACGAGTTCGTGGCCTGCGTCAAAGCCCTGCTGCTCGGAACCAAGCCGCCCATCCCCGATTACCCGCTGTGCGTGGAATGCAAACTGCGGGAAAACGTCTGCCTGTTCACGCGCGACAAAGTCTGCCTCGGACCGATCACGCGCGCGGGCTGCAAAGCCATCTGCCCCACCTACGGACAATCCTGCGAGGGCTGCCGCGGTTACATCTCCAACCCCAACGACACTTCGATGCGCGCCGTCCTGGACAAACATGGCATGAGCCCGGAGGAGATCGCCTCCATCTACACCATGTTCACCGCGCGGCAGGCCCGGCATTTACAGGAAGAGAAGGTATAGCGAGGAAGCATGAACAAACGCATTGACATTCATCACGTCACGCGCGTGGAAGGCCACGGCAACATCGTCGTCGAGGTCAAGGACGGCAAGATGACGGAGTGCCGCTTCGACGTGGTCGAGGCCCCGCGCTTCTTCGAGGCCATGCTGCGCGGACGTCCCTACCTGGAGGCCTCGCATATCACCAGCCGCATCTGCGGAATCTGCGCCACCGGTCACGCCACCACTTCGCTGCGCGCCTCCGAAGCCGCGCTGGACGTGGAACTCAGCGAGCAGACGAAACTGCTGCGCAAACTCGTCTTCCACGGCGAAATCCTTGACAGTCACATTCTCCACGCCTACATGCTGGTCGCGCCGGACTTCCTCGGCGTGGGCAGCGTCATCCCGCTCGCCACGTCCCACCGCGACGTGGTGCTGCGCGCGCTGCGGATGAAGAAACTCTCCGGGGACTTGTGCGCCGCCATTTCGGGACGCCACACGCATCCCATCGCCATGACGGTGGGCGGCTTCACCCACTTCCCCACCGCGGCTGAATTGACCGCCCTGCGCCAGCGCCTGATCGACTCGCGCGCCGACGTGGACGCCACAGTCGAGCTCTTCGCGTCCCTCTCCTGGCCCAAGTTCGAGCGCGACACCGAATACATCTCCCTCTACAAGCCGGACGAATACGCCTTCATTGACGGTGAGATCAAAAGCAGCGACGGCGCCACGATCCCCGCCGACCGCTATACCGAGGTCACGAACGAATACCTCGTCCAACACTCCAGCGCCAAGTTGACCCGTCACAAACGCGGGTCGTACATGGTCGGCGCGCTGGCGCGCTTCAACAACAACTACGAGCAGCTCCATCCGCGCGCCAAAGCCGCCGCGCAAAAACTGGGCATGCAGCCCAAGATCACCAATCCCTATTACAACACGGCCGCGCAGGTGGTGGAGATCGTCCACTGCACCGAGGACGCGATCCGTCTCATTGACGAGTTGCTGTCCCGCGGGGTCAAGCCCGAAGAACCCGCGCCCGCCCGCCCGAAGAAGGATGCCCGCGGCGTCGGCGTCTGCGAGGTGCCGCGCGGACTGCTGATCCACTGCTACGAAATTCAGGAAGACGGCAGCCTGTCCGGCGCGGACTGCATCATCCCCACCAACCAGAACGTCGCCAACCTCGAAGCCGACATGCGCAGCCTCGTGCCGCAGATTCTGGATAAGCCGGTGGAGGCGATGCAGCTCGACCTCGAAATGCTGGTGCGCGCCTACGATCCGTGCATCTCCTGCTCGGTCCACGTTTTGAAACTCGACTGACCATGACACTCCCAACCCCGGCGCGCGACGTCCTGATCCTCGGAATCGGCAACCCCCTGATGGGCGACGACGGGGTCGGGATTCGCGCGGCCGAGGCGCTGGCTCGCTCCGAACTGCCGGAGGGCGTGACGGTGCAGGAGGCCGGACTGCCCGGCTGGGGACTCCCCTCGTGGCTGGAGGGCCGCTCGCGCGTCATCCTGGTGGACGCCGTGCAGATGGACGCCGCGCCGGGCGCGTGGAAACGCTTCCGCTTCGACGACCTGCGCCTGGCGCTGGAGGACAGTTCCCTCTCCCTGCACGCGCCGGGACTGGCCTGCGGCCTCGCGCTGACCGAGGCCCTGAACCTGCTGCCGGAGGATCTCACCCTCTACGGAGTCCAACCCGCGCAGATCGCGGCCGGGGAGGGCTTGAGCGCGGAAGTGTCCGCGTGTTTGCCGGAACTCGTACAAACCATTTTGAGCGATCTATGATACAAAGGAACGGAATGAACAAAAAACGCATCCTTCTCGTGGACGACGACGCCGACCAACGCCTGAGCGTGCGCCTGCCGCTCGAAGCCGCCGGCTATGAAGTGGCGGAAGCCGCCAATTTCGACCAGGGTCTCGAGGCCGTCAAGCGACTCAAACCCGACCTGATCGTGCTGGACGTAATGATGGACACGACCACGGCCGGGTTCCAGTTCGCGTTGACGCTGCGCAACGCCGACGCCGCTTCGGAGTACGCGGCCTTCAAGAACCTGCCCATCGTCATGCTGACCGCCATCCACAGCACCACCTCCCTGCGCTTCACGCCGGACGAGGATTACCTGCCCGTGCAGACCTTCCTCGAAAAGCCGGTCGACCCGCAGACGTTACTCGCGACCATAAAACATCACCTGGAAGGATAAGGCTGGAAGGCGTGAGAGCGAATCCGACTTCCGCGGACGTCGTCAAGGGATCTCCTCCTCCCTGGAGACGCAGTTCGCTCGTCGAAGCCGAGCTGCCGGATAACGTCGGCTTGCTGATCAGCCTGCGCTGGTGGGCCGCGCTGGGCGTGATCGTTGTCGCGCTGCTGCTCAAGCCGCTTCTGCGCATCGAAGCCCCGACCGGCCGCCTGGTGATCGTCGGGGCCTCGCTCTTTCTATACAACCTGGTCTTCTGGCTCGTCCGCCGCTCAGTCCTGGTCCACGCCGCGCGCGCGGCTGCCTACCAGCGGTTCGCCATCGGACAAATGGCGCTCGACTGGATCGCGACCATCCTGCTCATCCATTATTCGGGGGGAATCGAAAGCCCGGCGATCCTGTTCTTCTTCTTCCACCTGGTGATCGCCTGCATCCTGTTCCAGCCGCGCGTCGCGGCCGGCTTTTGCGCGTTCGCGCTGATCCTGGTTTATGGCCTGGCCGGATTGGAGTATCTGTCCATCCTGCCGCATTACACGCTGTCGGGTTTTATGGATGCGCCGCTATACCGGAACGGTCTCTACGTGGTCGGCAGGCTGCTCTTCTTCGGCTTCACCGCCGTTTTCATCACATATCTGGTCACGAACGTTGCCAGGCATCTCAACAAACGCGTCGAACAGGTGATGGACCTGAGCGAAAGCCTGCAGCAGGCCACCAATCAATTACAGGCTTTGAACCGCAGCGCGCGCGCGGTCACCGCCTCGCTTCAACTCAACAAAGTGCTAAACCTGCTGGCGCAAAACACCGCCGAAGTGATGAACGTCCGCGCCTGCTCGATCCGCCTCCTCGACCCGACCGGGAAGAAACTCGAAACGCTGGTGGTCTACGGCCTGAGCCAGGCCTACATTAACAAGGGTCCGATCCTGCTCGAGAATAGCCCACACGACCGGCGGGCGATGGAAGGCGTCGTCGTCAACATCCCCGACGTCAGCCAGAGTTCGCTATTGCAATATCCCGAATGGGCGCAACAGGAAGGCTACTACTCGATGCTGTCCGCGCCGATCTCCGGCAAGGACCAGCCGTTTGGCGTCCTGCGGGCATATTCCGAGGAGAAGAATCACTTCACGGAAAACGACGAGCGCTTCCTGGCGGCCATCGCCGCGCAAGGCGGGATCGCCATCGAGAACGCCATGGCCTATCAGGCTGTGGAGGAATTGGAGGAGACCAAAAGCGCCTTCGTGCGGACGTTTACGCACGAACTGCGTTCCCCCGTCGGCGTGATCCACAGCCTGCTGCGCAACCTCACCGACGGGTATGCCGGCGAACTGACTGCCCTCCAGCGCGACCTGATCGAGCGCGCCCTGCGCCGCTCCAATTTCCTACAGGAATTGATTGACGACCTGCTCGACCTTTCGGTGGGAAAACTACAAAAGCGTTCCGCCGAATCCCTCCAGGTCGTGACGGTCAAAGAGATCCTGCAGCGGGTGGCACATCGGTTCGAAATCCCCGCTCGGGAAAAAAGCCTGGAACTCCGCTTCGAGGACCGGGACGAGGCGGGGTCGCGCGTCCTCGCGACGCCAGAGGGATTGGATCTCATCTTCAACAACCTGATCTCGAACGCGGTCAAATATACGCCGACGGGAGGCAGCGTCAGTGTGCGCCTCTCGAACCGCGACAACCAGGTCTGCGTGGAAGTGGAAGACACGGGCATCGGCATCCCCGAAGAGGCCATGCCGCATCTCTTCACCGAGTTCTACCGCGCTCCCAACGCCAAAGAACTACAGGACAAAGGCACCGGGCTGGGACTGGCAATCGTCCGCGACACGGTCACCCGCTTCGGGGGCAGCGTGACCGTCCAAAGTCAGGCTGGACGCGGCACGCGCTTCGAGGTGGTCCTGCCGACGACGGAACAAAAAACATCCGAGGCCGCTTGACCTCGGATGTTTGATCCATCAGACTTTATCTGAAATGAGCGAATTACGCTCCGCGGATAACGCCGGCTTTTGAAATCAGGCCGGCGTTTTTTGCCGCGAATGGCGCAGGCGGGAACATTGCCCGATGGAGTATCGAGCGGTCTAGTCCGCCGCGTCAGGCGAGGATTTGGAGCGGTTTTTTTGCGGAGGCTGTTCGGGTTTGTGGTCCTTCTTCGCGCCCGCCTCGGCAGGAGGCTCCCCGGACGCAATGTTCCGTTCCTTCATCTTGCCCAGATATTCGGGCAGTTCAAAGCCAGCCATTTCGGAGATGTCTTGCAAAGGAGGCAGGCTCTTGAACAGGTTGGCGATAAAGTTGGAGGTGGCCGAGCCGCCGCCGCTGCCGCCGCCCGAATCCCAGACGGTGATCTTGTCGATCTTCAGGTTGCTGATCGCTTCCACCTGGCGGGAGACCAGTTCTTCCAATTTCTCGATCATCAACAGAGTGGCGGCTGCCTGCGAATCTCCGCCCACGCTTTCGACCAGACGGCGGTAGCCTTCCGCTTTGGCCTCCAGCAGCTTCTTCATGCCCTCCGCTTCGGCCTGATACTTCGCCAGTATCCCGTCGGCAACGCCTTTGGCCTCCCTGCGGACGCGCTCGGCCTCCGCCTCGGCGGCGATCTCGACCTTGCTCTTCTCGATCTCCTGGCGGACGACCTCTTGCGCCCGCAGGCGTTCCTGCTCGGCTTTATACAGCGCCTGCTGGATGGCGACTTGCGCCTCGAACTTGGCCACTTCGGCCTGCTTCAAGGCGGCGGCGCGTTTCACTTCCAGTTCCGCTTCGAAAGCGGCGATATTGGCTTTGGCAGCGTTTTCGCCCTGAACGGCGTTGGCTTCCTGTTCCTGGACAAAGATACGCTGATCGGCTTCGGCCTGTTTCCTGCCCTTCTTGGATTCGGCATCAGCGTTCGCCCGCTGAATTTCCAAATCGGCATTGTATTTGGCGATATTGGCGTTGGCGGTGTTTTCGCCTTTGACGGCGTCGGCTTCCTGCTCCTGCACGCGCTTACGCTGGTTGGCGTCAGCCGTCTTGCGCCCGATTTCGGCTTCCGCCATCGCCTGCGCCACCTGGATCTCCTGTTCGCGTACGGCCTGGGCCTCGCCGATCGCGCCCAGTTTGGTCTGCTCGGCCACGTCCACTTTCGCCTGGTTGATCGCCTCGGCGGCAGCCTTCTTGCCGATACTGGCGATGTAGTCCGAGGCGTCGGTGATGTCGGTGATGTTGACGTTGATTAGCTGCAAACCGATCTTGTTCAGTTCCGGCTCCACGTTGTGGCGGATGGCGTCCAGAAAACTCTCACGATCCTGGTTGATTTGCTCGATGGTCAGCGAAGCGACCGTCAGGCGCAATTGACCGAAGATGATTTCCTGCGCCATTTCCTCCACCGCCTGAGGCGCCAGGTGCAGGATGCGCTCGGCCGCGTTGCTCATAATCTCCGGCGTGGTGCTGACGCCAACGGTGAAGGTGCTAGGCACATTGATGCGGATGTTTTGCAGCGAGAGGGCTTTTTCCAGCGGAATGTTGATGGTGATAGGCGTCAGGCTTATATAGGTGTAATCCTGGATCAGGGGCCAGACAAATGCCCCGCCGCCATGCAGAGTCCGGCTGGAACGTCCTTTTTCCACCCGTCCAAAGATGACCAGGATCTTGTCGGAAGGACAGCGCTTGTAGCGGCTCGCCATGAAGACGAGCGTGAAGAAAACGATGACCACAAACGCAATGACAGCCAATATTCCAAAACCAGCAGCGTCCATAGTTGCATTCTCCTTGTAGGTTTTATCCGATTTGCTCAACGACAAGGGTATTGTCGGCGGTTATATCCGTTACGCGGACGCCCGCGCCGGTAGAGATCTTATTCTTGTCCCGCGAAACAGCATTGAAGATGCGCAACGAGCCTTGCACAGTCACCTGCACCTGCCCGGACCCGTTGGCAGGGATGGTCAGGTACACCGACCCGGTCTGCCCGATGGCGTTCCTGATGTCGAGCGTGCCTTCGGATTGCAGTCGTTTCATCTGCAAGAGCAGCAATCCCAATAACCAGACAGCCAGCAGCCCGGCGGCGGTCGCGCCGATGAAGGTCAACAGGACGTGCCATCTCAGCCTGACCAACGCCAGTCCGACCAGGCCAAAAAGGGTGAAGAAGGCGGTTAATCCCTGCAACGAGGCCAGCTTGAAACTGAAGTTGGCGTCATCGGCGTGATGATGACCGGCGGCATCGTTGCCGATATCGGAATGAAGGTCCGTATGGCCGCCGATATCCGAATGGAACTCCACATCCGAGGAAGCGTCGCCCAGATCGCCGTCGAGGCCGCCGCCTACGAAAGTCATGATGACGCGGATGATGAAAAGCGTCCCGCCGCCGATCGCGCAAGCCCAGTAGAGCATTTCAATCCAGGTCAGATTAGCCATAAAGCGGTCCTCTCAAAGGGATATACGCAGGTTGTTTGCAAGTTGTTTTGCTGTCGGGTATTTCCCCATGATTATAGTATAGATTGACGCCCGCAAAGACCTTCGGTAAAAGCAGGTTGAAAAGCGCGCAAGTGACTTGTGCAAGAGACGTTCTCTATGTCGGACTGACTTACGTAAATGGCCAAATAAAAAACTTCCGAAGCCGCCTGACTTCGGAAGTTTGCTTTCTACACCAGCATCATCACCGGGTTTTCCAGGAATTCCGCCAGTTTCTGCATGAACTGCGCCGCTTCCGCCCCGTCGCTGACGCGGTGATCCACCGAGATGGTGGCTTTCATGCGCCAGCCGATTTTGACCTGTCCGTCCTCCGCCACCGGCACTTCGCGCGCCGAGGAGATTGCCAAAATTGCCGCTTCGGGCGGGTTGATGATGGCGATGAAATCCTCCACGTCGTACATGCCCAGGTTGGAGGTCGAGAACGTCGAGCCGTCCACGTCGTCGGGCTTGACCTTGCCCTCGCGGGCGCGCGCCGCCATGGCTTTGACTTCGGCGGAGATCTGCCGCAGCATCTTCTGGTCCGCGTCTTTGACGACGACGGTCATCAGCCCGCCGGGGACGGTCACCGCCACGCCGACGTTGACGTGACCGAACTGGATGACCTCATTGCCTTTGATGGTGGCGTTGAGGTTGGGGAACTGTCGCAGCGTGAGCGCCGCCGCCTTGACGATGAAATCGTTGACCGAGATCTTCTCATCCTCGGGCAGATAGGCGTTGAACTGCTTGCGCATTTCGAGCAGCATGTCCATCTTGTATTCGTGCGTGACGTAAAAGTGCGGGACGGTCTGCTTCGACTCGACCAGCCTGCGCCCGATCGCCTGACGGAGTTTGGTCGTCGGGACGACTTTATCCTCGGCGGCAACCGCCACCTGATAACTGGGCTGTGCGAACTGACTACCGATCACTGCCGACTGATCGCTGATCACTGATGACTGAACACTGACCAGCGCGGCTTCCACGTCCTTCTTCACCACGCGCCCGCCGGGACCCGTTCCTTGCAGCGCTGCCAGGTTGACGTTGTTATCCCGCGCGATCTTCTTCGCCAGCGGGCTGGCCTTCACGCCTCCCGCCTCGGGGGAGGAAACGGCCTGAGCGCCAGAACCCCGCGCGGGCGGAGTCGGAGCCGTCCCCGCAGGGGGAAGCGCCGCGTCCGCCTTCTGAACACTGCTCACTGATAACTGATCACTGGTAACTGATAACTGATCACTGCTCACTGATGACTGAACACTGACCTCCTCCCCCGCCTGTCCGACCACCGCGATCGGCGCGTTGACGGGGACCACGTCGCCCTGGCTGACGATGAGTTGCAGCACCACGCCGCTGGCGGGCGATTCGACCTCGACCGTGGCTTTGTCGGTCTCGATCTCGGCCAGCACGTCGCCTTTGTGGATGGTCTCGCCGACCTGCTTCACCCAGCGGATGAGCGTGCCTTCCGCCATGTCGAAGCCGAGTTTGGGCATGTTGATGGTTTCGGCCATTACTTCAACACCTCCTTTGCCGCGGCGACGATGTCTGGAACCTGCGGGAGAGCGGCTTGTTCGAGCGTGCGGTTGTAGGGAAGCGGGACTTCCTTTTGCGCCACGCGGACGATGGGCGCGTCCACGTAATCGAAGGCTTCCTCGTAGATGCGGCTGACGACCTCGCTGCCGACGCCGTAGGACTTCCAGCCTTCTTCGACGACGACGGCGCGGTTGGTCTTCTTGAACGATTCCAGCACGGGCTCCATGTCCAGCGGACGAAGCGTGCGCAGGTCAACGATCTCGGCTTCGATGCCTTCTTTGGCGAGTTCGTCTGCGGCTTTCATCGAGAGTTCGAGTCCCTTGCAGTAGGTGACGATGGTCAGGTCGCGGCCCTCGCGCTGGACTTTGGATTTGCCGATCGGGACGAGGTGATCGCCCTCGGGGACTTCGCCGCGCACCTGGTACATGGTGGCGTGTTCGATGAAGAAGATCGGGTCATTCGAACGGATGGCGGATTTCAGCAATCCTTTGGCGTCCGCCGGCGTCCCCGGGCTGACGACCTTGAGACCGGGGAAGTGCGCGAAGACCGCGTCGGGAGTCTGGGAGTGCGTCGCGCCGAGCTGGCGTCCGCCGCCGCCCACGGTTCGGATGACCATCGGCAGGGTGAACTGTCCGCCGAACATGTAGTGCAGTTTCGCGGCCTGGTTGACGATGTAGTCCATCGCCACGAAGGCGAAGTTGATCGTCATGATCTCCGCCACCGGGCGCAGGCCGACCATCGCCGCGCCGATCGCGCCGCCGACGATGGCGTTTTCCGCGATGGGCGTGTCCTTCACGCGGTCGGGACCGTATTTATCGTAAAAGCCCTTGGTGACCGCGTACGAGCCGCCCCACACGCCCACTTCCTCGCCCATGATAAAGACGTTGGGGTCGCGGTCCATTTCTTCCATCAGCGCCTGCGAGATTGCCTCGCGCATTGTGATTTTAGCCATGTTATCCTCTGTAAGAGAGCAGAGAGCGGATGATTAGAGAGCAGTCCTTTGCCAGACACTGTTCTCTGTTCCCTGTTCTCTTCTCTCTGCTCTCTATTCTCTAGTCCGCATAAACGTTCGTAAACAATTCCGACAGCGCCGGCTCGGGAGAGGTCTCGGCAAATTCCACCACCTTGACGACTTCCTCTTCCACGCGCGCTTCGATCTCGTCCAGCGCCTTTTTGGAGGCGACCTTCTTCTCGATCAGGTACTTGTTGAAGATGCCGATGGGATCGCTCTCGTGCCACTTCTTGACCTCGTCCGCCTTGCGGTAGCGTTCGGGATCGCCCATCGAGTGGCCGCGGAAACGGTACGTGTCCACTTCGAGCAGGTACGGCTGGCCTTCCGTGCGGACGTAGTCAATCGCCGCCTTCGCCGCCTCGTAGACCTTCATCACGTCCATGCCGTCCACTTCGCCGCTCTTCATCCCGTATCCGTCCGCCTTCTGACGGATGTCCGACACAGCCGAGGCGCGGTCCACGGCGGTGCCCATGCCATACTGGTTGTTCTCGCAGACCCACAGCACGCGCAGTCCCCAGGTCTTGGCGAGGTTCAACGCCTCGTGGAAGAAACCGATATTCGTCGCGCCGTCGCCGAACATGCAGATGGTGACGTTGTCGTTCTTCATGTACTGGTCGCCGATGGCGAATCCCGCCGCGATGGGCAGATGTCCGCCGACGATGGCGTGACCGCCCCACATATTCTTCGAGACGTCGGCCATGTGCATCGAGCCGCCCTTGCCCTTCGACATCCCCGTCGCTTTGCCGAGCAGTTCCGCCATCACCTCGCTGGCGGGGATTCCGCAGTTGATCGCCACGCCGTGGTCGCGGTAGGCGGTGATGACGCGGTCGCGCGGCTCGCGCGCCGCGATCAAACCGGTCGAGACGGCTTCCTGTCCGATGTACAGGTGCAAAAAGCCGCCGATCTTACCGGCCTGGTACAGTTCCGCGGCGCGTTCTTCCACGCGGCGGATCAGCGTCATCTGGTGATACATATCGAGCAGTTGTTCCTTCTTCATCTATCTCTCCACACGTGTTGTAGTAAAACAAGTCCATTGTACTTCTTCAAATTAACCGAACATCTTCAACGCGAATGAAGCGACTGTTTTTGGAACCCATGCGCGTCATTCGCATCGAGTTTTTTTGCCCGGTTCAGTTGTTAACTTGCCGCAGGCTTGTTCTACTCAGGAATTCAGGCAAAATAACACCGGGGAAACCCCGGCGTTGTGGCCTTCGCTTACATTCGATGGGATTATAGCCCAATTTCATACCGTTTTGGTGGGATTTCAGGAAAGTTGAGAATTTTCGAGAGCGATTTTCCAATCAATTTTTGACTTGCAATACTGAAACCCATCGCTATAATCAGTGTTGTAAGAAACGGGTGTGGGAACCCAATCACCCAAAGGAGAATACAAATGAAACTCACCCCCCCAAAGCAATTCACTTTCTGGATCAGCATTGTGTTGGCGCTGGTTGGTTTGCTAGGCCAAATTGGCGTCATCGGCGCCGTTGCAGGCTTTGCGTTCTGGCTTGCTTTTATCGGCTTTGTCCTTCTCGTCGCGGGCCTGCTTGTAAAGGGCCTCTAAGATTTTTCCTCCCACACCCCAAAAGAGACCCCCGTTCGCGGGGGTCTTCTCTTTAGAGTAAAATAACCGCATGGACTGGTTCACCAGGAAAAAAGACGATCCCAAAAAGTGGATCGCGCAACTGAACGACCCCTCCAAACGCGCGCAGGCCGCGCAGGAACTGCTCCGCTTCGGACCCGCCGCGGTGGACGACCTCGTCGAAGCGCTCGCCGGCCGGGACGCGGGACTCTCGGAGTCGGCGCGGATCCTGCTCCTCAGGATGGGACCGGCCGCCGTCCCGCGCCTCTCCCAACTCCTCGGCTCGACGCATCCCGCCACCCGACAATGGATCGCCGATCTCCTCGGCGACATCCGTCACCCGGGCGCCGTCCCCGCGCTGACGGAGGCCGCGCGCGGCGAGTACTTCACCGTCCGCGCGCGGGCCGCGTCCACGCTGGCGAAGATCGGCGACGCGTCCGCCGTCTCGACGTTGGCCGCGCTGTTGGCCGATCCCGAACCGACGGTCCGCATCGCCGCGGCGCTGGCGGTCGGCGTCTTCCGCGCCCCGGCCTCCATCGTCCCCCTCTCCGACCTCCTGCTCGAAGACCGCGAGATCGAAGTCCGCCAGGCCGCCGCGCAAGCCCTCGCCGAGACGCGGCTGCCCGAGGCCATCCCCTACTTCATCGAGAGCATGGCCGATTCGTTCTGGTGGTACGAGCGCGAGAACGCCGCCCAGGTGATGCTCGACGCGCTGACGAAGTTCGGCGCGGACGCGGTCATGCCGTTGACGGACGCGCTGCGGCACAACGAAGCCACTGTCCGACGCAGCGCGGCCATCGTGCTGGGACGCATCGGGGACGCCCGCGCGGTGGAGGCTTTGGGCATGACGCTGTATGACCTGCACGACGAGGTGGGACGCGCCGCGGCCGAGTCGCTGGCCGGGTTTGGCGCGGCCGCCTTCGAGGTCCTGGCCGAGGCGACGAGGCATCCCGAGACGGGCGTCCGCCTGCGAGCCGTCCCCGCGTTGACTCGAATCCGCGACCCGCGCGTCCTGCCCCTGCTCGCGGCGATGCTGCGCGACCAGGACCGCTTCGTGCAGAAGCAGGTCGTCCAATCGCTCGGCGAATTGCGCGACCCGCGCGCCGCCGCCGCGTTGAAGCCGCTCGCGGACGACCGCTCGGACCGCGAACTCTCGATGCTGGCGCGCGAGGCGCTGAAAAAATTGACCAGCGCTTCGTAAAACCGCGCCCTCGCCGGGCAAAACCGTCCACGAATGCGGACACGAATTCACGAATTCGTGGATGCTCGCCGCGCAAATTATGCGATAATATTCGCAAAAGCGAGGTCGTGATGAAAATCGTCCTGTCTCTGTGCTTTGTGATTCTGCTGGCGGCCTGCGCGCCCGCGCCGGCCCTCACCCCGGTCCCCTTGCCCGTTGGGGAGTCGCCCACGCCAGCCGCCACATGGACGCCGGTCCCGCCGACGGCGACCGCGACCGCCACGCCGATGCCGAAGTTGACGATGGAAGATTTGAAGTCAATGTCGAGCGCGGACAAGTTGAAGATGGCTCCGCAGGCGGAAACTGCGCCGGAGGACGTTGTCTCGTCGTTTGCGGCGGGGGAGAGCGCCAAAGACATCGCCTGGAACGGGAAGTCGCTGACTTTTTGGGATCGCGTCGTCGCTTATGAGGGGACGACCAGGTCGGGCGAGAAGGTGACGCTGTACTACGATCTCGAAAGCGGACAGTGGGCGAAGCAGTACGCGGACTTCGACGAGGTGTCGAAGATCCCCGCCGACGAGGTGCCGGATGTGATGGTTGTAAATGACGAGAACGGCGCTCATCTTGTCCGCAACAAATTGCAATACGACTATGATTGGATCAGTCAGCCGCAGGTGATGATCGAGGGCAAGATGGTCTTCCGCGATGAAAAAGGCTATCCGAAGGCGATCTGGGATACAAATGCGAAAAAATGGTTAAGACCCGAAGAGACGGACATTCCGTGGAAAAGGGAGAAGTGGGAGAAGGCTTTTGATGTCCCCTACATTACTCCAATGGGCGTGGAAAGTAATTACAAAACTCTCTTCAATTTGAACAAACGCGTTTTTCTTACAAAAGACAATATTGCCGAGATTGAAAGACTTCCTGACGGTATTTGGATTATGGTCTTTAATCCTTCGGGCGAGATTGACTACTGGATGAGCAAAGAAGAGGCAATTAACAGACTGAATGAAGGGGCGTTTGCCGTCGTTGGTAAGGGAGATGTATTAATTGACAAAAATGATTATTTAGGAGTTATGGATCAATTTGCGTGGGAAGTCGCTTTTAATGAATACCAGAAAGGTAATAAATCTATTTTTGTTGTGTACGGCGATATTGGTGTATCGAGAGATAAAATTGAAGGTTGGTTTTCGCCTGGTACAGAGTTATATGAAATAAATGAAATTCCCCAAGTTGTTGATAAGTCAACGGGGCGGGTGGTCAGCCCGGTAATACGTGCGCCAAAACACGTTATTGCATTTCTAAAGGATGACAATACTATAGAGATAGGAATAGGTCTTTCGGATTCTCAATTTTCTGATACTGATTATTGGTTAGATGAGTTTTTTCAGGCTGGGGCTAACGGATTGTATTTCGAAAGTCTTAGAGAGAACTAATGATCAAATCAATTCCTTTTGATTTGGTCTAATTTTACTGCTATATTTTTAGTATGAAGAACGTATTGGTGTTTGTATCTTTCTTATGCCTATTTTTATATGTTTCATCAGGCAGGTCGTCGGTTAAGGCACAGGTTTGCGGCTTTGGAACTTATGAAAAAGTAGACAGAACAGAATGCATCAACGCTAACTGGGAAAACGGATGCAAAGTGAGTTCATGGGGTGAAAAGACAACCTGTATTACAGATAATGACAACAAATGCACTGCGCTTTACAATTGGTCAGGTTGCTATGTTGTTTGGGATAGAGATAGATATAAGTGTAAGTATGAAGAGAACTCTTCTACTCTTCCCTGTGGAGTGTATGGCGGCGGCGGGGGAGGAGGAGGGAATTATGAATACACAAGATGTCCTGTCGGGCAGGCGCTGTCCTGCGGGACGGTGGCGGAGGCGGAGTCGCAGAATAAGAAGCGACCAGCGGATGGCTTCGCGAAGCGGATAATCGGATGGGCGTCGCCTCATCCGATTATCCGTTTATCCGCTTAAACATCCGCTGGTCGCTATTGGACGTGAGATTCATCCCTGGCGGGGCGAGCGATGAGAAGATCTTACGGGATTGAAATCCCTGCTCAATACCTGCAAGTCCTTCGGACTGACCGCGCAGAGTCGGATTTATCCGATTTTTGTGAACTGAGGCGGGGGATTCATCCTCCACTCCAGGCGTCAATCGAATGACCAGCCCGGTCCATATTTGGCAGCATTCCACCGCGCGCAAAAATACGACCCGCCATAAAACAGCCGCGCGTTCGTGGTAAACTCGCGTCGAAGATCATGAAAAGGTTGTTTTCATAAAATGTCCGGCATCTTCTCCGCGACAGCCGTCGCCTGCGCTAATATCGCCCTCGTTAAATATTGGGGCAACCGCGACGACGCGCTGCGGATTCCAGCCAACGGCTCCATCTCCATGAACCTGGGCGGGCTGTTCACGCGCACCTCCGTCAGTTTTCAGCCCTCGCTGCCCTTCGACGAACTCATCCTCAACGGCCGCGAGACGACGGGCAAGGGACTGCAGCGCGTCACCGAGATGCTCGACCTCGTCCGCGCGCAGACGGGACTCGTCCACCGCGCGGAAGTCGTCAGCGAGAACAACTTCCCCTCCAGCGCGGGGATCGCCTCCTCGGCCGCGGCCTTCGCGGCCCTCGCCCTCGCTGCCTCCCACGCCGCGGGCTGGACTCTGTCCGAGGAGGGGTTATCGCGCCTGGCGCGGCGCGGTTCGGGGTCGGCCTGCCGCTCCATCCCCGGCGGCTTCGTGGAATGGCGCGCGGGGACGCGCGACGAGGACTCCTTCGCCGTCTCCATCGCCCCGCCCGAACACTGGGACCTGGCGGACTGCATCGCCATCGTCCACGCGGGACGCAAAAAGATCGGCTCCACCGAGGGACACGCGCTCGCGCCGACCAGCCCGCTCCAGGCGGCGCGCGTGGACGACGCCCCGCGTCGACTCGACCTCTGCCGCCGCGCCGTCCTCGGGCGCGACTTCGACGCGCTGGCGCGCGTCATCGAACTGGATTCCGACATGATGCACGCGGTCATGCAGACGTCCACGCCCCCGCTTCTCTATTGGCAGGCCGCGACCGTGGAGATCTTCCGCGCGGTGCGCGAGTGGCGCGCTTCGGGACTGCCGGTCGCGTACACCGTCGACGCGGGGCCAAACGTCCACGTGATCTGCCCGCGCGAGGTCCGCGCAGAGGCGGAGCGCCGACTGCGCGAAATCCCCGGCGTGGGCGACGTCCTCGTCGCGAGAGTCGGCGGCGCGGCGCGGCTGGCAGATTAAGCGGCCGCCTGAGCGAAGCCGCGAGCGGGCGCTGGAGACATGCCCCCGCCCGGCGTCTTTCAAGAGGGCGGCGCAGCGTCGAACGAATGGGTCAAAACGAGGTCCTGATGAAAATCGTCCTGTCTCTGTGGTTGGTCATTCTGCTGGCGGGCTGCGCGCCGACCCTCACCCCGGCCCCCTCGCCCGCAGGGGAGTCGCCCACGCCAGCCGCCACATGGACGCCGGTCCCGACGGCGACCGCGACCGCGACCGCCACGCCGATGCCAAAGTTGACGCGGGAAGATTTGAAGTCAATGTCGGTTGAGGATAAGTTGAAGATGGCCCCGCAGGCGGAGAGCGCGCCGAAGGACGTCGTCTCGTCGTTTGCGGCGGGGGAGAGCGCCAAAGACATCGCCTGGAGCGGAAAGTCGCTGACCTTCTGGGACCGCGTCGTCGCCTATGAGGGGACGACCAGGTCGGGCGAGAAGGTGACGCTGTATTACGATCTCGAAAGCGGACAGTGGGCGAAGCAGTACGCTGACTTCGACGAGGTGTCGAAGATCCCCGCCGATGAGGTCGCGGAGACGATGGTCATCGGCGGAAAGTTGGTCAAAAACAAACCCGCCTTCGTCCGCGAATGGCCCGATCAGACGGAGAAAACGCTGGACGGAAAGATGGTCTTCCGCGACGAGCATGGCAATCCGCTGGCGGTCTTCGACGTTGGGAGCGGCGGGTGGCTGGCGCCGGAGCAGGCGGGCGTGGACTTCCCGTTGGAAATTGCGACCGAAGCCAGAGCCGACGGCAAATATCCCAAATACGACGTTGAGAAGATGGGCGGAATTGATAAATTTATGCGGCTGTTGGTCGCGTCGGAAGCGCAGGCGCTTCGCGAGGGAAAAGTGGTGGTTGATCCGCAGGCGGTCAATTATGGGTGGAATCGGTTTCAATTATATATGGCAAATTACGGAGGCCCCGGCATTCCAATGGAGACAAAAGATTTCGGACTCATCTACAACGTAAATGACAGTCCAAATCGCGAGCCGCCCTATAAAGTGGTGTCCATCGGCGTGATAAATGACAGAATATTTGATAAAAATCTTCCAAATACAGAAAGATTTCTACTTGGCATCGCCATCAATAATCCCAACCCAAGCAAAGCCCCCCAGAAAACAACTATCGGTATTTTGCATATAATAATTTCAAAAAGTAGTTTACAGCATTATTTACTGATGTTACGCAGCCTTGAGGACTTGGAGTTCCTCATAAGCCACGCGAATGGCCTTGAGATACAAATGTGAGCGCAAAGCAAAATGCTTGAGTTTCCGTTTGATTTTCAAGCATTCCA